>OGOP01001035.1_pt1 | contig 21665 bp, 20 predicted proteins | sample 1552591 | NCBI WGS metagenome assembly OGOP01 (sample SAMEA2580120, study PRJEB22360) | human gut metagenome | biome: human gut; feature: human-associated habitat; material: faeces | place: Denmark | collected 2008/2010 | reverse complement strand
GCCTTTTCGGAGCGTGGAAAGGGCTGCTCCGGCTTCCACAGAAACGTCCGCCGAAACGCCGGACGCCCCGGCAGAGGCGGCTCCCGAAGAGGAGGCGGTCCCCGAAACGCCCGAACAGGTGGGCGACAAGATGCATAAAATGGGCGCGGAGCTGACCCTGCGCTGCGTGCTCAGCGGCATTCTGGCCGTGGTGCTGCTCCACTTCGGTCTTGTGGCGGCGGGGCTGCTGGCCCCCATCGCTTCGCTGGATCCGGCGGTGGCTCCGGCGGCTTTCTACGCCGCGAACCTCTTGATACTGGCGGCGGCGCTGGCCGTGGCTTACCCCGTCCTTCGGGACGGTCTGATCGGCCTGAAAAAAGAGAACCGCCCCAGTGCGGACACGATGCCCGCGCTGGCGGCGTGCGGTGCGGCGCTGGAAGCCGTCATCGCGCTGCTCAATGCCCAGAATTATCAGAACTCCCGCTGGACGCTGCTTTCCGGCATCGCGGCGCTGGGGCTGTTCATGGCCCTGCTGGGCAGCCGGGTGATGCTGGCTGCCGTGCAGAACGGCTATGACCTCGCCACCAAGGATCCCGAAGGCTTGCAGGGAGCGCTCCGGGTCAAGGATAAAGACCTGATCCGGGTGCTGGCCCGCAGCCTCGACCAGAAGGACCCGTGGGTCCTGCTCAGCCGCCCCGTCCAGTGGGACGAGGCGCTGGTGGAGCAGAGCTTCGGCGAGCGGGCCAGCGAGCGCCGCGCCCGCAAGACGGCATACATCCTGCTGGGTGCGTCGGTGCTCAGCGGCTTGGTGTTCCTGCTGTTCGGCGGAGGGCTCAACGGCATGGCTGCGGCCATAGCTGCCATGCTCTGCATGGGCGCCCCCCTCTCGTCTACCTTGGTGGCGGGCCTTGCCTCCCTGCGGTTCCAGAAGACCGCTGCCGCCGCCGGTGCTGTGGTGCCCGGCTGGGCGGCCATTGAGGAGCTGGGTGGCGTGGACACTGTGCAGGTGGACGCCGACGAGCTCTTCACCACCGACAGCGTGAGCCTCGAAGACATCCGCATCTTCAAGGGCGGCCGGATCGACCGGGCCATCCTCTACGCGGCCAGCATCCTGAACCAGAGCTGCGAGACCCTGCGCGGGCTGTTCCGCCAGATCATCGAGGACCGGACGGACATCCTCTACCCGGTCAAGGATCTGGAAGTCCACCACGGCCTCGGCTTTGCGGCATGGTGCGATAACAACCGCATCCTGATCGGCAACCGGGCCTACATGGAGCGGGAGGGCGTCCCGGTGCCCGAAAAAGAATACGAGGACGAGCACTCCAAGAACGGCTCGTTGCAGATCTTGTATCTGGCCGTGTCCGGCAGTCTGCATGCCATGTTCGTGCTGCGGTACACCGGCGGCCGGAACGCCGCCCGCGGGCTGGAAGTGCTCCAGCGGGAGAACATCCGCCTCCTCGTCACCTGCGAGGATCCCAGCCTGACCGCCAAGCACATCACAGAAGCCTACCACCTGCCGGAGGGGATGATCACCCTGCTGGAACAGGATCAGTGCGAAGCGCTGGCGGCCCCTTCCGAGCCGGAGAACGCCGCCCGCTGCTGTATGCTGCACGACAAGGGCTTCGTCAGCCTCATCGGCGGTCTGCGTGCCGCCGAACAGGCTCAGAATGCCGAGACGACGGCCACCACCGTTCAGCTCGTGTCGGTCTGGTTCTCGGTGGCCATTGGCGCCCTGCTGACCTATGCGGGCAGCATCGGCACGCTGTCGGTGGCGGCGGTGCTGATGTATCAGGCTGCATGGAGTGCCCTCAGCCTTGCCGTCTGCGCTCTGAAACAGCATAACTGAAAATGATTCTTAAAATAAATAGGAACCGTTCTTGATTTTGAGTGGGAGTTCTGGTATACTATTCTCAGAAAGAACGCCCCGGCATCTGCCCCGGCGGCGACGCAATACACACATTCTGATAAGGAGAGTATGGATATGGAACTGAAAGGCACCAAGACCGAGAAAAACCTGTGGGAATCGTTTGCGGGCGAGAGCCAAGCGCGGAACAAGTACACCTTCTTCGCCAGCGTGGCAAAGAAGGAAGGCTACGAGCAGCTGGCCGCAATCTTCGAAGAGACCGCTGCCAACGAAAAGGAGCACGCTAAGATGTGGTTCAAGGCCCTGCACGGCGGCTCTGTGCCCGACACCATGACCTGCCTTGAGATGGCAGCGGGCGGCGAGCACGACGAGTGGACCGAGATGTACCCCCGCATGGCGAAAGAGGCCAAGGAGGAGGGCTTCCCCCAGCTGGCCGCCCTCTTCACCATGGTGGCCCAGATCGAGAAGGAGCACGAAGAGCGCTACCGCGAGCTGGCCGAGAACCTGAAGAACAACAAGGTCTTTGCCCGCGAGGAGCAGCAGGTCTGGCAGTGCCGGAACTGCGGCTATACCTACATCGGCAAGTCTGCTCCCCTCAAGTGCCCCGTCTGTGCACATCCCCAGAGCTATTTTGAGCTGAAGAAGCATAACTACTAAGAGTTTGGAAAAGGTTGTCAAACTCCCCAGTCACGGCTTTGCCGTGCCAGCCCCCCCTCTGGGAGGGGGCCTTGGCGTAACGGGAAAGCTGTGAAAGCCTCCCTCCATGAGGGCGGTGTCATCGCATAAGCGGCGACAGAGGGAGTTTGGCAGCCTTTTTTTGCAATCGGACAAACAGTATGTCATAATTTGAGCAAAGAATACAGAGAGGAACGGCACGGACGGCCTCTACGGCGAGCTGTGGAACGCACAGGCCCAGTATGATGCGAAGGAACCGGCGTAAAAGACCGGCGGAAGTTTGCACAAAATTCCCACAAAAAAACTATACGTTCCACCAAAAAGCGGCGCGAATTGTGAACTCTTCGGGCGAACGGCTTGAAAAGAATCGGAATCCTGTGTACAATGAATCGAAAGTGAGCCGAATCATGCGGCAAAAAAAGTACCGAGTTGCGGGATCCTATGAATGCAGCCAAAAAGGAGGGACGTTCGACCCTATGAAGTTTTCTGTTTCCAACGCGGGGCGGGCGCTCTGCGCAGTGGTGCTGGGGGCAATGCTGGCCGCGGCCCCCCTGACGGCCTACGCCGCACCCAGTGCACAGACCGGCTCCACCAAGCTTGCACTGGAAGTGACCGAGATGGAGCTGGAGATCACCGCAGACGACCCGCGCCCCAAGGCGTATCTGTACACCGGCGGGCAGAGCGATTATTATTTCATCGTCTGGATGAGCAGCAACCCCAGCGTCGCCACCGTAGACGGTGACGGCAAGGTGACGGCCCGCAGTGTGGGCACGGCTACCATCACGGCCATCTCCGACCACGGCGAGCGGGCGGCCTGTAAGGTGACGGTCACCCGCAAGGGCGAGGAGGCCGAAGCCCAAAAGCCCGCCCTGAGCGAAACGAGCCTGAACCTTGTGCAGCAGTACAACGAGCTGCACCCGTCCAAGCAGCTGACGCTCCAGAACAGCGACCACTCGTTCATCTATGTCTATCAGTGGCGCAGCAGTGACCCCAACATCGCCTCGGTGGATGATAAGGGCAATGTCACGGCCCAGAACCCCGGCACGGCCACCATCACGGCCTTTGCCTCCAACGGTCAGGCCCTGCGCTGTGCCGTTACCGTCACCTCCGATGTGGGCAAGGTGACGCTGAACAAAACCGACCTGCTGCTCAGGACTGTGGGCAGCAAGGAGGCCCTTGCTGCAACGGTCGCCGTGGAAAGCGGCGGCAGCGTGCCGATCACATGGGTCAGCAGCAATCCGGGCGTCGCCACCGTGGACACCAACGGCGTTGTGACCGCCGTGGCCGACGGCGAGGCGAAGATCACCGCCCTTTCCCCCAGCGGCCGGTTCGCAGTCTGCACGGTGGTGGTCGGCCTTGCGGGTGACAAATACACCACCGAGGAGGACCTTGCGGATGAGCTCAAGCTCCCCGAACCCTACGTGGCGGTAAGGTTGAATAGACTGACATAAAAAATAGGTGCACCGGCAGGTTCCTGCTCGATGCACCTATTTCATTTTATGCAGACGAAACCGTTCTGCCAAGGGCTCTCCAGCACGGAAAAAATTTTTACACCCCCGGCAGGAACAGCATCGTCCCCCGCACGGCCATCAGGGGATGGTACGCGCAGCTGAACAGCCCGGCTGCCGCGGCCAGCACCACCGCGCTCAACAGCAGCAGCGGGACCAGCCGGAAGCGGGAATGCGGGCGGGAGCCTTGTTTGCGCTGCATCAAACGCCCCTCCTTCCAAGCGATGATCTTGCCCCAGCCTATGCCGCGCCGGGGCCGATTGTGCACGGCGGCGAAGTGTGGTACACTAAAGGGGAACGATACGGAGGAGTTTTTATGCTGACCATTACACTGCTGGGCACGGCGGCCACCATGCCCCTGCCCGACCGCGCCCTGACGGCGGCGGTGGCCGAATGCGGCGGGCACAGCCTGCTGCTGGACTGCGGCGAGGGCACCCAGACCGCTGCCCGCCGCGCCGGGGTCAACCTGATGAAGCTGGACGCCATCTGCCTGACCCACTACCATGGCGACCACATCTTCGGCTTGCCGGGTCTGCTGCAGACGCTGGGCTGCCAGAACCGGGAAAAGCCGCTGACCCTTTTCGGCCCGGCGGAGGGGATGGCCCCGGTGTGGGCGGCGCTCCACGCGCTGACCGGGCCGCTGCCCTACCCGGTGCGCGTCGCGCCGGTCCTGCCGGAGGCAGACCTCATCCCGCTGGAAACGCTGGCGGCGGGCTGGCCGGCGGGGGTCGTGCTGCGGCCCTTCTCCACCAAGCACCGCGTCCCCAGCCGGGGCTACCGGCTGGAGCTGCCCCGCGCGGGCCGGTTCGACCCCGCCAAGGCCAAGGCGCTGGGCGTCCCGGTGCCGCAGTGGAAGCTGCTGCAGCGGGGGGAGAGCATCCCACTGGAAAACGGGAAGATCATCGAGCCTTCGCAGGTCCTTGGAGCGCCGCGCAAAGGCCTGAGCGTTGTCTTCTCCGGCGACACTGCCCCCTGCACCGGGCTGGAACAGGCCGCGCAGGGCACCGACCTGCTCCTCTGTGATGCCACCTACCCGGACGACAGCTATCTTGCCCAAGCGAAGCAGTACGGCCACAGCACCTTTTTGCAGGACGCTGGGCTGGCGGCCCGGGCCGGGGCAAAGCGGCTGTGGCTGACCCACTATTCGCCCATCATCACCGACCCGGAGGAGGCCCGCCCGGCTGCAGCAGCCCTCTTCCCGCCTGTGGAGTGCGGTTTTGACGGCAAACAGATCATTTTGCAATACGACGAGGAAACTTCATGAGAGCAGAACCCATTTTCATCGCACTGGACGAGGGTGCGGCATCCCTGCTGGACCGTCTCCATGCAGCGGGCCACGCGGCCTACGCCGTGGGCGGCTGCGTCCGGGACAGTCTGCTGGGCCTTGTCCCCCATGACTGGGACCTGTGCACCAGCGCCACCCCTGCCGAGGTACTGGCCCTCTTCGGGGAGGAGCACTGCATCCCCACCGGCTTGCAGCACGGCACCGTGACCATCAAATCCCACGGAAATTTATACGAGACCACGACGTTCCGCACCGAAGGTGCCTATTCGGATGGCCGCCACCCGGACGCGGTGCACTTTGTGCCGGACGTGAAGGAAGACCTTGCCCGACGGGATTTTACCATCAATGCCATGGCCTACAGCGCCGAGGAGGGGCTCATCGACCCCTTCGGCGGGCGGGCGGACCTTGCGGCGGGCATCGTCCGGGCCGTGGGGGAGCCGGAGCGCCGGTTCGAGGAGGACGCCCTGCGCATCCTGCGGCTCTACCGGTTCGCGGCGCGGTTCGGCTTCGCCCTCGACCCGGCCACCGGGGAGGCGGCCAAGGCGCTGAGCCGCCATCTGGACTGCGTGTCCGCCGAGCGGATCGCCGAGGAGCTGAGCCGTCTGCTGGCGGCACCAAAGCCCGGCACCTATCTGGGACCGGCGGTGCTGGCGGTGCTCTTCCCGGAGCTGAAACTGGAAATGCTTCCTGAGATCTGCCGTATCATCGACGCTTTGACGCCGGGCATGGAACACTTCCCCGTCCGGCTGGCGGCGCTTCTCTGCCCGCTGGGAGAAGCCGGTGCGCGGGCCCCATTGAAGCGGCTCAAAGTTTCCAATGCGCTGGCTGAAAACGTTACAGTGCTGGTTCGGGAGTGTCCGAAGCTTCTTCCTCAGACACGGATCGGGCCATTCCATCGCCCGCCCTATTGCCTTCGGCAACAGGGTCCCACCCACCGGACGGTCTTCGGAAAAACTTCGGACACCCCCGCGGAAGAGTCTGTGCAAATTCAGACCAAGCGCATTTTGGGACGGTATGACCTGCACACCGTGGAACAAATGGATGCGCTCTGCGGGGCAATCTGCCCGGAAAAGGCGGCGGACTTTGCCGCACAGGCGGCGCTGGCCCGGCAACTGGAAGCCGAAAGCGTCTGCTGCCGGGTGAACCAGCTGGCCGTGAATGGCCGGGACCTGATGGCGGCGGGTGTCGCGCCGGGGCCGGGACTGCGCCGGGTGCTGGAAGGGCTGCTGGAGCAGGTCATCACCGGCCGCCTCCCCAACGAGAAAGCGGCCCTGCTGGCCGCTGCGGCGCAATTTTCTGCGTCTTGACAAGAGAAAGAACGTGCGGTAGTATTATAACTACTGTTTTAGTATGTTTTAGAGCAAGAGGAATAAAATGACAGAGACAATACAGACAAACTGTCCCGGTGCCCTCATCGCCATGAGCGGCGGCGTGGACAGCTCGGTGGCGGCGTGGCTGATGCAGCAGAAGGGGTGCGACTGCACCGGCATCACCATGCGGCTCACCCGGAACGAGACGCTGGGTCAGTCCGGCTTCCACACCTGCTGCTCGGAAAAGGATATTGAGGACGCCGCCGAGGTGGCCTATGCGATGGATATTCCCTATGAGGTGCTGGATTTCACCGCCGATTTCCGGGAGAAGATCATCGAAAAATTCATCCGGGTCTATGAGGCGGGCGGCACCCCCAACCCCTGCATCGACTGCAACAAGTATATGAAGTTCGACCACCTGCTCCGCTGGGCGAAGGAGCACGGGATGGAGTATGTCGTCACCGGCCACTACGCCCGCGTCGAGCAGGACGAGGCCACTGGCCGCTGGCTGCTGAAAAAAGGCCTTGATGAAGGAAAAGATCAGAGCTATGTGCTTTATAATCTGACACAGGAACAACTGGCCCATGTGCGGCTGCCACTGGGGGCGCTCCACAAGACCGAAGTGCGCGCCATTGCCGAACAGCAGCATTTCATCAACGCCCGCAAGCACGACAGTCAGGATATCTGCTTTGTGCCGGACGGCGACTATGAGAAGTTCATGGAGGATTTCACCGGCAAGCACTACCCGGACGGGGACTTCCTCGATACCGAGGGCCGGAAGGTGGGCACCCACAAGGGCGCGGTGCGGTATACCATCGGCCAACGGAAGGGCCTTGGCCTTGCCATGGGTGCGCCGGTCTACGTCTGCGCCAAGGATATGGAGGCCAACACCGTCACCGTCGGCCCGGAAGAGCTGCTGTTCGACCGCATCGTGTATGCCGACGAGGTGAACTGGATCGCCATCCCGGCGCTGACCGAGCCGCTGCGGGTCACGGCCCGCACCCGGTATCACCAGACCGAGCAGCCCGCCACCGTCTACCCGGCGGGGGAGGATGGCTTCCGGCTGGAATTCGATGAGCCTCAGCGCGCCCCCACTGCGGGACAGGCCGTGGTGCTGTATCAGGGGGATGTCGTCCTTGGCGGCGGCACGATCAAGAGTGTGGAAAAATAAGGAGTGTATTTATGCAGGATCAATATTCCCGCACCCAGCTGCTGCTGGGGAAGGAAGCAATGGAAAAGCTGCACGGCTCCCGTGTGGCAGTGTTTGGCATCGGCGGCGTGGGCGGCTATACCGTCGAGGCGCTGGCCCGCAGCGGCGTGGGTGCGCTGGACCTCATCGACGACGACAAGGTCTGCCTGACCAACCTGAACCGTCAGATCGTGGCCACCCACAAGACGGTGGGCCAGTACAAGGTGGATGTGGCGGAACAGCGCATCCATGACATCGACCCCAACATCAAGGTCACGACTTACAAGATCTTCTTCACCCCCGAAACGCAGGATCAGTTCGACTTTACCCAGTACGACTATGTGGTGGACGCCATCGACACCGTCACCGGCAAGCTCGCCCTTGTGGTCAAGGCCAAGGAGGCGGGCACCCCCATCATCTGCGCCATGGGCGCGGGCAACAAGATGGACCCCACCCGCTTTGAGGTGACGGACATCTACAAGACCTCCGTCTGCCCGCTGGCCAAGGTCATGCGCTCCGAGTGCCGCAAGCGGAAGATCAAGCACCTGAAGGTCGTCTATTCCAAGGAGCCCGCCATGACCCCCATCGAGGATGATTCCATCAGCTGCAAGGACCACTGCATCTGCCCGCCGGGCACCCAGCGCAAGTGCACCATCCGCCGCTCGGTTCCCGGTTCCAACGCCTTTGTGCCCTCCGTCGCCGGCCTCATCATCGGCGGCGAGGTCGTCAAAGATCTGGTGGGATTTGTGCCCCTTAAAGGTTAAGCAGAAATTCAAATCGGCCCTGCCGAAAAATCGGAAAAGCGTCTGCGCCGACTGGCGCACCGCCCGATTTTTTTTGGCAGGGCCTTCTTCTTTGGGATTATCAAGGGCGAGCAGCCCTTGATTCGTGCCCCGCGCTTCGAAACTAGCGGTGCTTTTCTGGTTCTCTTTTGGCACGCAAAAGAGAACATATCCGGCGTAAAAGAATGAAAAAACAAATTTGCAAATAAATTGCAAATTCCTCTTGCAATTTGCTTCCAAACCGTGTATAATCTCCTTTGCATGAAAACGCAACCTACTTGCAATTTACAAAACTGAAGCACCGCGCTGGTGCAAGGAGACCCCGGTTATGGAACTGTTTTTGGATGTTTTGAGCGAGAGCTTTGTGGATACCGTCAAGATGCTCCCGTTCTTGTTTTTGGCTTACCTGTTCATCGAATATGTGGAGCACCGCCACGGCGAGCGCATCGAAGCTGTGCTGGAGAGCAGCGGCCGGTGGGGTGCCATCCCGGCGGCGCTGCTGGGCTGTGTGCCTCAGTGCGGCTTTTCTGCCATTGCATCGAACTTTTATGCGTCCCGCGTCATCTCGCTGGGCACGCTGATCGCGGTCTTCCTCGCCACCAGCGACGAAGCCGTGCCGCTGCTGGTCTCGATGCCCGCCTACTGGGATAAGCTGGTGCTGTTGATGGTCATCAAGGTCCTCTACGCCATTGCGGTGGGCCTTGTGCTGGACTTCGTCCTGCGCGGCGTCCTGCCAAGATCCCTGCGCGGCGGCTATACCGGCAATGCCGACGAGATCGACTGCCACGAGACCCACGACGACGAGGAGGGCCACCAGCGCCCCATCTGGCAGGCGGCTCTGCGGCATACGCTGGAGATCTTCGCCTTCATCTTCCTGTTCAGCGTCCTCTTCGGCCTCATCGTCGAGGGCGTGGGCGAGGATGTCTTCGCCGATTTCCTCGGCCAAATGGGCTTCTTCCAGCCGGTCTTCTCCGCGCTGGTGGGCCTCATCCCCAACTGTGCGGCCAGCGTTCTGCTGACCCAGCTCTACGTGGAGGGCGCCCTCCGCTTTTCCAGCCTTGTGGCGGGCCTGTGCACCGGCGCAGGCGTGGGTCTGGCGGTGCTGTGGCGCACCAACCCCTCGTGGAAGCAGAACCTCTTCATCACCGGCCTGACATGGGCCGCCGGTGCCGCCGTCGGCGTCGGCATCCAGCTCGTTGTGGCGCTGGTTGGCTGACCCCTGAAAATCGTTTGCGAACAGCCGTCCTGAAATTGCTCAGGGCGGCTTTTTGTGGTATACTGGACTATATTATGAGATTTAAGGGAGAATACCATGCAATATCAACTTCTGGCCAGCGATTTCGACAATACGCTTGTGCCGTTCGGGGAACCGAAGCCCCGCCCGGCGGTGGTCAAGGCCGTGAAAAAGCTTCAGGCGGCGGGCGGCAGATTCGTGCTCAGCACCGGGCGCGGCTACTGCGTCGTCCATAAGGAGCAGCTGGGCGGCATCCGGTTCGATTATGCCATCACCTGCAACGGGGCCTGTGTCGTGGACAAAAACGGCACCATCGTGGCCGAGCACCCGCTGACCAACGAGGAAATGTACGCTCTCGTGGATTTCTGCGAGGACTATAACTACCCGCTCCAGTTCAACTACCGGGACGCCTATTACGCCTACTGCGAGTATGACGCCCTGAAAGGTTTTTACGATGCCATGCCGAAAAGCGGCCTGACCTGCCTCGACGGGGAGGATCAGGACCGCCACCTCATCGATATGCCCCATGCGGCCTTCGTGGTCATGCCGCCGCAGGAGCTGGCCCATTTCAACGAGAAGTTCGGCCACCTGAACCTCCACTTCATGCAGGTGGGCGGCGTCGGGAAGGACGGCTGGTGCTGTTACGACGTCGTGCGCGGCGGGATGGATAAGGGCGTGGGCCTTGCCGACCTGTGCGAGAAGATCGGCCTGACGCTGGCCGATGCCGTGGCGGCGGGCGACTCCGCCAACGATGTGGGGATGCTGAAGGCTGCGGGCCTCGGCTGCTGCATGTCCAATGGCACCCCCGACGCCAAGGCCGCAGCCGACCGGGTCATCGGGGATGTGCGGGAGGACGGCCTTGCCGCCCTCATCGAGGAGCTGTGGTTCGGCGGCCCCAAGGCGGAACCCTCCGGCCGGGACCTCGGCTCCGCGTGGGGCGAGATGGAAAAGGCGGGCGTGTCCGAATGAGCTTTGCGCCGGTCTACGATGTGCGCAGCCGGCCCTCATCCTTGGGGCCCAGCCCGAAAAGCCGCGAAGCCAGCGCTTTGCCGCAGACGAAAAGGGCAAGGCCGTTAAAACTTGATTTCGAAGCTGTAAATTATTCGTGAAACCCTTGCGTTTTTTCCAAAAGGCTTTATTATGGAACATACAGGGAGTGAACCTCCCGGACAAGGAGTCGAAAGATGAGCAAGATCATTCGCACTTCGAAACCCAGCGTCCTGCCGTGGTATGCGGCGGCGCTGGTGTTTGCGGTGCTCTGCGCGGCGCTTCCGGTCTATAAGCTCTGGGCGCTGCTGGCGGCGCTGGGCGGAGCCTGTGCGGCCTTTGGTGCCGCGAAAAAATTCTGCCCGCTCCGTGTGGTGGAGACGGAAGTGCCCTTCCACACCGGCGTGGACGATGTGGACGCGATGCTGACCGAGATGCAGAAGCAGCTGGATACCCTCCACGCGCTGAACGAGGCTCTGCCGGAGCCGAACCTCTCGGCGGCCATGACCCGGATGGAAAAGGCGGGCCGCTCCATCGTCGAGACGGTGGAAGCCGCCCCCGCCAAGGCCAAGCAGGTGCGCCGGTTCGCGAATTACTACCTGCCCGACGCCGTGAACGTTTTGCAGCAGTACGCGAAGCTCGCCAAGCAGGGCGTCCGGGGAGAAAACGCAGCGGCCATCCGCGCGGAGGTGGAGCACAACGCTTCCTCCATCGCGACGGCGTTCGAAAACCAGCTCGATGCCCTCTATGCGGCGGAGAGCATGGACCTCTCGGCTGACCTGACCGTTTTGCAGAATATGCTCAAGGGCCAAGGCCTATAACGTTTGCAGAAAATTGCGCAAGCCGTTTGGCGGGCGCTGTTGGAATTGGAAAGGACGGAATCTCTCATGGCTGACAACAATACTCTGAACTTTGACCTCGACGCCCCCGCTGTTCCTACCCTGACGCTGGACCCCACCCCCGCCCCTGCGCCGGTGGAGGAAAAGAAGGCGGAGCCCGCCGCCCCCGCAGCGGACATCCAATTGACTGCGGAAGAACAGGCGATGGTGGATTCCTTTGCGGAAAAGATCGACATCACCAACAGCCAGCAGGTGCTGCAGTACGGCTCCGCGTGCCAGAAGAAGATCGGCGATTTCTCCGAAGCTGCTCTCGCCAAGGTGTCCACCAAGGACCTCGGCGAGGTGGGGGATATGATCACCAACCTCATCGGGGAGCTGAAGAGCTTCGACGCCAACGAGGAGCAGCAAAAGGGCATCCTCGGCTTCTTCAAGAAGAAGGGCGACCAGCTCGACAACCTCAAGACCAAATACAACAAGGCTGAGACCAACGTGGAGAATATCCAGTCCATGCTGGAGGGCCATCAGGTGCAGCTGCTCAAGGATATCGCCATGCTCGACAAGATGTACGAGCTGAACATGGCCTATTTCAAGGAGCTGAGCATGTACATCCTCGCTGGCAAAAAGAAGCTGGCAGAGGTGCGTGCCAACGAGCTGCAGAAGGCCATGGACAAGGCAAAGGCTTCCGGTCTGCCGGAGGACGCACAGGCCGCCCGCGACTTGGCCGACCAGTGCGAGCGCTTCGAAAAGAAGCTCTACGACCTCGAACTGACCCGGAACATCAGCCTCCAGATGGGCCCCCAGATCCGTCTGCTCCAGAACAACAACACCATGATGGCTGAAAAGATCCAGTCCACCATCGTGAACACCATCCCGCTGTGGAAGAACCAGATGGTGCTGGCGCTGGGTCTGGCCCACACCCAGAAGGCGATGCAGGCGGAGCGCGCCGTCACCGATATGACCAACGATCTGCTCAAGAAGAACGCCGACGCCCTCAAGATGGGCACCATCGAGACGGCCAAGGAGTCCCAGCGCGGCGTGGTGGATATCGAGACGCTGCAGCAGACCAATAAGAGCCTGATCGAGACCCTCGACGAGCTGAACAAGATCCAGACCGAGGGCCGCGCAAAGCGGGCCGCCGCCGAGCAGGAGCTGACCCGCATCGAAGACGAGCTCAAGGCAAAGATGATGGAGATCCGGAGCTAAAATGGCAAACGCAGATTTTTCCCAGAATAGCAATCAGACCCCCGGCGGCTTTGACGCGGGCAGCTACCGCGAAGCAAAGGCGGCGCAGACCGCTTCGCCCCGCCTGACCCCCGCCCAGCAGAAGCTGGCCGGGCTGGAACAGGCGCTCCCGGCGGCGCTGCAAAGCCAAGCTGCGGCCATTGCGCTCTGCGTGGTGATCCTGCTGGCGGCGTTCTTTGGCTTCGGCGGGGCAAAGCTCAAGGCCAAGGCCAGCGAAGCCGCCCAGTGGTACACGGCAGGGGTCTCGGCGGACGGCGGCTACAGCCTGAACGATGAGCTGACCACCCGCGCCAACACGGCGGCGAACATCATCACCACCGGCAGCAACACGCTGGGGGCGGACAACGCCGAGGTGCTGGCCGCGCAGGATGCGCTGACGGTGTTCCAGAACGATCTCGATGGCGTCAATGCCGGGAAGACCCGGCTCCATGCCCTTTACGAAGACGATGCCGCGCTGGGGGCCGCCATCGACCAGCTCTATGCAAAATTGCAGGAACAGGCCGCCGACCCCATGAAGATGGGGGCGGTGCAGGGCCAGTACGGCCAGTTCAACAGCGCGGCCACCATCATCGGCAACCTGACCTATAACGAACAGGTCAGCGAATATCAGAAGGACACCGGCGGCTTCCCGGCCAGCGTGCTGAAGAGTCTGTTCGGCGTCAAGGAGGTGGAACCCTTCGCATGAAACGAATGAAACGATTTGCTTCCCGGTTTTGCGCCCTGCTGCTGGTGCTGACCGTCAGCGCCGCAGCGCTGGCCCCCGCCGCTTCGGCGGCGAAAGCCCAGCTCCCCGACCTGCCCAGCGACCAGTGCGTCGTGGACGATGCGGGCATCCTGAGCAGCAGCACCACCACGACCATCCAGAACCTGAACACCCAGCTCACCGAGCAGTGTGATGGTGCACAGATCGGCGTATTGACGGTGGATTATACCGGGAGTTTATCCACGGAAGATTACGCTACCGAAGCCTTCAACACATGGGGCCTCGGCAGTTCCAGCAAAAACAACGGTGTGCTGATCCTGCTGGTCATGCAGTCCCAGCAGTACGATGATGGCGACTACTATGTGACGCTGGGCACCGGTTTCCGGAACACGACGCTGGAAAAACAGGCCAGCGCCTTGGCGCAGACCATGGAGGACAGCTTCGCGGCGCAGGATTATGACGCCGCTGTGACCACCTGCGCACAGAACGTGGCAAACACCATCGCCGATGTCTACGGTGTGACCCTCAGCAGCAACACCGGCACGGTCTCCGGCAGCACCGGCCCTCATTACAACGACGGTTACCACGAAGCCCCTGCGGCGCGGCCCTCTTCCGGGGTCACGATCATCGCCTATCTTATCGTCATTGCGGCGGTAATCTATATTTTCACCCCCTTTGGCCGCCGCCGGTCCGGTTCGGGCTTTGGCGGGCTGTTCGGTTTCGGGCTGGGGTATGGGCTTGGCAGCAGACGCCGCCGTGGCCCCTACGATGACTGGGGCCCCCGCGGACCCCGCCCGCCCCGCGGCGGGCCTCGGCCTCCCCGTGGAGGCGGCTTCGGCGGCATGGGCGGCGGCAGCTCCTTTGGCGGGGGCGGCGGTCGTTCCGGCGGCAGTTTCCGAGGTGGCGGCGGTTCCTTCCATGCGGGCGGTGGACGCAGCATGGGTGGCGGCGGTGGACGCGGACGCTAAAACCACATTATTAGGTCAAAAAAAAAATTGGCTGTGCAGTTTTGCACAGCCAATTTTTTTGGATCTCTTTTTACTTGGTGCCGTAGATACGGTCGCCCGCGTCGCCCAGACCGGGGACGATGTAGCCGTTCTCGTTCAGGTGGTCGTCCTTGGCGCCCAGATAGATGTCCACATCGGGGTGTGCCTTGTGCAGGGCCTCAATGCCTTCCGGAGCACCGATCAGGCCGATGAACTTGATCCGCTTTGCGCCGTGCTTCTTGATCTGAGAAATGGCGTCGATGGCGCTGCCGCCGGTGGCCAGCATGGGGTCCAGCACCAGAACGTCACGCTCTGCGATATCCTGCGGCAGCTTGCAGAAGTACTCCACGGGCTGCAGGGTCTCCTCGTCGCGGTACAGGCCGATGAAGCCGACCTTTGCGGCGGGCAGCAGGGTCAGCATACCGTCCAGCATACCCATGCCGGCGCGCAGGATGGGAACCAGAGCCAGCTTGCGGCCCGCAAGGACCTTGGTCTTTGCCATGGTGATGGGGGTCTCGATCTCCACCTCTTCCAGAGGCAGGTCACGGGTGGCCTCGTAGCACAGCAGGGTCGCGATCTCGCCAACGAGGTCACGGAACTCCTTGGTGCCGGTCTGCTTGTTGCGCAGCAGGCTGATCTTGTGCTGCAGCAGGGGATGCTCAACGATCATGGGGGTCATAACAACACGCTCCTTTAAAATAGTTGAATAAACCTCTCCGTCATTGCTTCGCAATGCCACCTCCCCTGATAGGGGAGGCTTTGGCAGCCGGGTGAAGCCTCATCTTTATGCCAAGGGCTCCCCTGCTAGAGGAGCTGTCGAGCGCAAGCAAGACTGAGAGGTTGAAATCCTTTTATCGGTTCTCAATGGCCATCAGCTTTGCGATGCGCTTTTCGTGGCGGCCGCCCTCGAAGGGGGTGTTCAGGAACAGATCGACCAACTGGCACGCAAGGCCGGGGCCGACCACGCGGCCGCCCATGCACAGGGCGTTGGCGTCGTTGTGGCGGCGGGTGTACTCGCAGCTGAAGCTGTCGGAGCAGCAGCAGGCACGGATGCCCTTGACCTTGTTGGCGGCCATGCTGATGCCGACGCCGGTGCCGCAGAACAGCAGTGCTTTGTCGCACTGGCCGCTCACAACGGCGTCACAGGCGGGCAGGGCCATATCGGGGTAGTCTACGCTGGCGGTGCTGTGGGTGCCAAAATCGATGTACTCCAGCCCCAGTTCGTCCAGATGGGCCTTAACGGCTTCCTTCAGTTCAAATCCGCCATGGTCGGCGGCCAGTGCAATGGGTTTCGCCATGATGTTTTATTCCTTTCCGTTCTCGGTTTGGTGGTTCTGGGCGGCAGCCTCGGCGGCAAGGCGCTCGGCGCGTTCCCGCTCGGCTTGGCTCAGCCGATGATAATCCGGCAGCAGTGCTTCGGGCAGGACCGTTTCGCCCCGCTCGGCCATCTGTTTGGCTACAAGGGCCACCGCAGCGGCGCGTCCGCCCCGCAGGGCGGGCGGCACGCAGAGCACCCCCGGCACATTGCTGTATTTATTATAGCACAGAGCAGCCCCATCACCAACAAAAAACAGGGGCTTTTTGCAATTTTCTACAAATTCACTCAGGTCAGCTACGGCGCGGGCGTCGTCGTCCATCAGCCGCTGATGGGTGGCAAGGTCGAAAGCGGCGCTGTACACCTGCGCGCGGCGGGCGTCCAGTGCGCAGAGCACGGTGCCCTCGCCGGTGTGGGCGGCACCCAGCGCTTCCAGCGTCGAGACCGGGGCGCAGAGGGTCTCCCGCGGGAAGGCAAGGCCCTTGACCGCTGCCAGCCCGATGCGCAGTCCGGTAAAGCTGCCGGGGCCCGCATTGACGCCGAACAGGTCGATGTCCTTGCAGCCCATCCCGCAGAGCTTCAGGCAGCCGTCGATGAGCGGCATCAGCGTTTCGCTGTGGGTCATGCCCGCGTCGAGATAGCACTCGTAGAGCAGCCGGTCGTCCTGCATCAGGGCCACGCCGACGGTCTTGCCGGCGGTATCTACGGCTAAAATGTTCATAGTTCGACCCCCTCGATGGTGATGCGGCGGGTGGTGTCGTCCAGCCGCTCGATGTTGACATGGATCGGGTTTTCCGGGGCCAGCAGGTCGGCGAAGTTCTCGCTCCACTCGGCTGCTACGATGGCCCCCTGATCCAGATAATCGTAGAACCCCGCCGCGCACAGATCGTTCTCGGTGGAGATGCGGTAGAGATCGAAGTGGGCCAGCGGGCGGGGGCCGCGGTAATAGTTCACGATGGCGAAGGTGGGGCTGCTGACCGGGTCGGTGCAGCCAAGCCCTTCGGCAAGGCCCTCACAGAATGCGGTTTTGCCCGCGCCGAGGCCGCCGGTAAACGCGATGAGCGCCCCGTCCGGCAGGGCGGCGGCCATCCGCCTGCCCAGCGCGACGGTCTCCTCCCGCGAAGTCGTAATAAATTGAGCCATAAAATGCACTCCTATCTGGAGACTCGATCTGCCCTCTTTGCCAAGGGCCCCCCTACTAGGGGAGCTGGCGAGCGGAGCGAGACTGAGAGGTTGAAAAAAGAGGATGACAGATCTCTGCCATCCTTTAGTATAATATAAATCCCGCAAAAGTGCAACGCTTACGCGGCCTTCTGCTGCTCGGAGAAGGCCGAAGCGGATTCGTGGACCGTCAGTTGGGCGCTGGCGTCGCCCAGCAGCATGGTGTAGGCTGCGGCGGCGTGGGGGCGCTGACCGCCCTGCGAGGTGTACCAGACAAGGTCGTTTTCGCCGTAGGTGTCTTTGGCGTGCGCTACGGCCTGTTCAATGGGCTGGCCGAGGATGAGGTGGTTGACCGTATCCCAGAGCATGCTGCGGGAGTAGACAGTGTAAACGTTGTTTACATAGCCCACCACGGCCCGTGCGCCGCCCGCCAGCAGGGCATTGGCCATCGAGGAATCAATGGCGTCATCTACGCCGAGAAACTCACAGGTCTCGGAGTAGACGATGGTGTTTTCCAATTGGCCGAAGCGGTAAGTGCTCTTGAAAAACGACGGTGTCACGCAGTACCGCCCGTTGATCTTGATGATCCGGTGGGTCAGCAGGTCGATGCCGTAGTACAGATCTTTCGAGAAGGAGGATTCCTCCGTCAGCAGGATGATGGGGGCCGTGCGCAGCTGCTTGAACAGCCAGCCGGTCATGTAGGGGTAATACGCACCGTGGGCGCTCAAGATGCACAGGTCATACCGGTCCATCCGGCGCAGGTCGGAGACGGTCACGGTGGTGTCGATGCGGGTGTTCAGGCCCATCGCCGTCCAGAACCCCTTCATGTAAGAGTAGTACGGGTAACGGGAGCTGTTCACCGTGTTGTCAAAGGCATAATAGATCATGGCGCTGCCAAGGTCGCCCCGCGGCGCGTTGGACATCTCCTGTAAATCGATGGACGGCAGCAGGGAAAGATTCATGGCGGTGTTTTCCTCGTCGAGGTCGTCCACCAGAATGCCGCCCTGCACCCCGCAGGAGTAGGCAAAGCTCACCATCCCATTTTCCTCGTCCACGAGGATGGAGCGCGCCGAAACAAGCCCCTTCGCCGCCAACTGCTCCAACTGCTCCAGCGCGGCGTCCAGACGCTCGGTGCGGGACATGGCGGTGAAGCCGTCGCTGTCGGTCAAGGCGGCAACGGCATCGTCGGTCTGCTGCATCCGGGCAGCGTCCTCGCTCGTCAGGGCGGCAGCAGAAAGGCCGTCGGCCTGTGCGGCCAGCGCGGCGGTGGGGAAGAGAGTGAGTATCAGAAAACAGACAGCGCAGAGCGCTGAGAGAAAACGATGATATGGTACTTTCATAAGATAAAAGCCCTCCGAAAAACATACCGGACGGTAGGTCTTCTACGCTCATTTTAGAAGGTCAGGCTCACTTTGTCAAGGCCGCGGGGCAGGATTTTGCAAAGCTGTCACAGCCGCACGAAAAATCTGTGAAAAATGGCCTCCGTCTTGCGCAGAATCACGCATTGCTGTATAATACCCTAAAATGGGGTAGCAGCGGGTGCCCGCAGCTGCCCGGCCAAGCAGGAAAGGAAGGTGCTTTCTTGGAGAGCATTCGGCAATATTTCAGGCGGACGGATAAAATTTATCTTCTGCTGTGTATTTTCAGCAGCGTGATGGCCTGTGTGGCGCTGTCCTCGTGGGCGGCGAAGCAGGGGAACGGCTTTGCCGTGGACGAGATCACCGGCCAGATCACCGGCATCGGCGATTACCGCCGGGCGCTGGTGCAGGGCGTTTCGGCCCTTATCGGCATCGCGGTGGCGCTGCTGCTGTCCAACATCGATTACCGCAGTCTGGTCAAGGTCTGGCCGGTGCATGTGGCCCTGACGTGGGGCCTTGTGCTGCCGACGCTGTTCATCCGCAACGTGACCATCGGCCCGCTGACCATCGGCTACAACGCGGGCGATACCGATAACTACTCGTGGTATAAGCTGGGCGGCTTTACCTTACAGCCCACGGAGCTGGCCAAGATCAGCTTCATCCTGACCTTCGCGATGCACCTGAACAATGTGCGGGGCCGCATCAACGAGCCGAAGGAGCTGGGCAAGCTGCTGCTCCATCTGGCGGCCCCCATCCTCATCATCCATGTGCAGGGTGATGACGGCACGGCCATCATCTACGCCATCATCGGCTGCAGCATGATGTTTGCGGCGGGGCTGAGCTGGAAGTATATCATCGGGGCGCTGGCGGCGGCAGGGGCGGCTGTGGCTGCGGCCTTCGCCTTTTTCAGCGATAAGATCGGCAAGGGCTACCAATGGTACCGCATCCTCGCCGTGGTGGACCCCGAAAACAAGACCGGCTGGGCTCCCAGCGAGGCCATCTGGAAGAACATCATCTACCAGCAGCAGCGCGGCGAGATCGCGCTGGGCAGCGGCGGCATCTTTGGCAACGGGGTGTTCGGCGGCAGCTACTACAGCGTGCCCAACGCCCACAACGACTTCATCTTCAGCTGGATCGGCAACGCGGCGGGCTTTGTGGGCTGCTGCGTGGTGCTGGGGGTGCTGTTCGCCATCGTCGTCAGGACGTTCCTGACCGGGGCGCGGAGCGAGGACCTGCTGGGCACCTTCATCTGCGCGGGCATCGGCGGTGCGCTGATGGCCCAGATCGCGGTCAATGTGGGCATGAACCTGCGCGTCCTGCCCGTTATCGGCGTCACGCTGCCCTTCTATTCGGCGGGCGGCAGCTCGGTGATGATGCTGTACATTTGCGTCGGGCTGGTGCTGTCCGTCTATATCCACAACACGAAAAAATTGTTTGGTTAAAAAGAGGAAAAGAGAGTTTATGGAAACAACTGCGGAAATGACCCAGCGGGAAAAGGTGATAAAGTACGCGCGGCAGTACGTGCTCATCACCCTGAGCATCTCCATCATGACGGTGGGCGTGTACTTCTTCAAATTCCCCAACAACTTCGTCTTCGGCGGCGTCACCGGTACGGCGGCGCTGGTGGCAAAGCTTACCCCCATGTCGGCGTCGGCCTTCTCCTCGGCGGCGAACATCGTGCTGCTGGTGGTGGGCTTCATCTTCTTGGGCAGGGAGTTCGCCATGACCACGGGCTACGCCTCCCTCGTCATGTCGGCGGAGCTGATGGTTTTGGAAAAGATCTGCCCCCTGAGCGGCCCCCTCTCCGACCAGCCCATGCTGGACCTGATCTTCGCCATCGCCCTGCCCGCCATTGCCTCGGCCCTGCTGTTCAATGTGGGCGCTTCCTCCGGCGGCACCGACGTCATCGCCCTCATCGTGGAAAAATACACCCACATCCACAGCATCGCGGCGGCCCTCTTCCTGACCGACCTGTTCATGGTCGTGGCGGCGTGCTTCGTCTTCGACCTGTACACCGCCCTCTACTCCTTCGTAGGTCTGACCGTTAAATCGCTGGTCATCGACGCCGTGCTGGAAAAGATCAAGATGTGCAAGGCCATCCTCATCGTCTGCGATGAAAAGGACCCCATCTGCGATTTCGTCATGCGCAAGCTGGTGCGCGGCGCCACCTACACCCCCTGCTTCGGTGCCTACACCAATAAGCCCCACTACATCATCTACACCACCCTGACCCGCCATGAGGCCGACCTGCTCCAAGATTTCATCCACAAGGAGCACCTGAACGCTTTCATGTCCATGCTGAGCACCACCGAGGTCTTCGGCAAGGGGTTCAACCACGCATAAACCAAACCCAACTGGGAACGCCCGCCAGATTCGGCTGTAAGGATGCACGGACTGGTAATGTGACAGTGCAGAGAGATTAAACAGCCAAAACAAGCAAGGGGAAGGCCCGCCGCCTTCCCCTTGCTTGTTTTTTGCGGATGGAGTATACTGACCCTGAAACCAAAACAGCGGAGGGAAAGAAAATGGTACAGGTAGACCTTATCACGGGCTTTCTGGGCGCCGGAAAGACGACCTTTTTACGCAAGTACGCGGCATATCTGGTGGCGCAGGGGCACAACGTCTGCATCTTGGAAAACGACTTCGGCGCGGTAAACGTAGACGCCATGCTGGTGCAGGACCTGCTGGGCGAGCGGTGCGAGATCGAGACCATCAGCGGCGGGTGCGACTGCGACACCCACCAGCGCCGGATGCGCACCAAGCTCATCTCCATGGCGATGCGCGGCTTCGACCGGGTTCTGGTGGAACCCAGCGGCATTTTTGACGTGGATGAGTTCTTCGATGTGCTGCGGGACGAGCCGCTGGATCGGTGGTATCGGCTGGGCAATGTCATCGCCATTGTGGATGCGCTTCTGCCCGGAACCCTTTCGGCACAGGCGGACTACATTCTGGCCTCCGAAGCTGCCAACGCGGGCGCGGTGGTCTTCAGCCGCAGCCAACTGGCCGATGCGGCGCAGAGGGAGGCCGCACAGGAGCACCTGAACCGTGCGCTGGCTGCGTGCAAGTGCAGCCGGACGTTCCGGCCCGGCGAACTGCTGACAAAACCGTGGGACCAGTGGGGCAGCGAGGACTTTGCCGCCATCGACCGCTGCGGCTGCCGTCAGGCCAGCTGCGAAAAGCTCCACTTCGACGAGCATAGGGCCTTTGGTTCGGCCTACTTTTTGGAGCTGGGCCTCTCGTGCCAGCAG
>OGOP01001031.1_pt1 | contig 21717 bp, 16 predicted proteins | sample 1552591 | NCBI WGS metagenome assembly OGOP01 (sample SAMEA2580120, study PRJEB22360) | human gut metagenome | biome: human gut; feature: human-associated habitat; material: faeces | place: Denmark | collected 2008/2010 | reverse complement strand
AACAATGGACCCCGCAGCAGCAGCCATAGAGAATTCCAGCGATGCTATAGTAGGCGCTAACGCTAGCACCGTATCAATACAACAACAGATACAACAACCAGAAATTGACTTAGATGCGCAGGTATTTAATGCTGATGAAATATACGCCGGTACAGACGATGAAAGGGATTCTTTAGACGAACTGGATGTGCAACGTATGCGTAGACAAGCTGGGGTCACTATGGATGATGAAGGGTTTATGGCAGCAGAAGTTGAATATCAAGAAGATCATAGTTTAGATTCAGAGCCAAACACGGGAATATTGATAAACAGTAGCAACAGTGGTACAAGCACAACTTTCAATTCTAATACCAATACAGGTCGTACTGTAACTACTAATCCTACTACAACGAGTGGTTCTTTGTTGCCAATTGATGAACAAAACGAAAACAAATATTCAGAACAAGATATGATCGTAGACTAACAGAACTAATTACGAAGAGTGCTTTCTCTCTTTATATAATCTACTTTTGCTTCCTGTAAATGAATAGCTGGAACCATCCACTTTCCACACGAACATCTAGAACCTCTCCAACTGTAGCCCCCAACCTTAGAGGAGCATTTAGGGCACAGGAACTTCCCTTCCATTTCAGCTTTATCTAATTCTTGTTTCATCCATTTCACTGGCTCTTTGAAAAAATAATGAGAGCAAATCAGACTAGCCCGTTCAACAGATATTATTCTTCTCGAATTAGGAGCTGTCTTGATAAAACTTGATTGACGGGAGTCTGACTCAGGGATATCATGATTTTCGATATGCACACTACTAGCTAGTATTTGACGACATCTTTTACAACGAAGTTCGTATAGCAGCTCTTCTTTTACTTCCTTAGGTGAGCCACTTTTTTCCATTATCATGTCTCTTAAGCTTCGTCCTGTTGGATCAGTTTTCAAAGAGTTGCTCTTCAATATTTCATTGTACTTCTGGTTACTTTCATCTATCTTAAACCCCATTTCGTTGTATAGTTTCAACTGATTCATGAACCCAGGATTTGGTTCAGCACCAGGACACTTTCTTTTTACAGCGTGCAAAGCCTGGTCTATGCTCAAATGATATTTTTGCATCAAATAGGCTATTATAAATGTTGCTGACCTAGAGACACCTTGGGAACAGTGCACTAGTACACAACTTTGATGCTTTTTATCGTTGGAATTTTGGAAAAGGGCAGATTCAATAAAAGCATAGCTCTCTGGAAAATACTGAATCACATTTGTAGTTTCTTCATCCGTTATTTCAATCTGTTTCCATTCATAATCAGAAAAATAGGATTCCTTCATGGTTCCAGGAACAACAGATAATATATGAGTAATACCATATTCGGATTTCAAATCTATCTCCTTGAAAATAGGATCAATTGATGACAAATATAGTCCTCCTAAAATTCTTTTTACCAGCATTAGAAGCTTGTGTTGTAGGTCATCGAAAGCTGTATTGTTTCTATTTTTCAGGTTTAACTTTTTTTTTCTCTACTTTCGATGAGAGCACAAAACCATAATTTGCAGATAATCTACACACTTATCAAGGAATCAAAGTGCTAGTGAAAAAGAATGACTTTAGTTCCGTAACATTTGTGATTGCAATAGTTTAAAGTTCACCACTAATTGATCCCATAAGTTTTAAAAGAAGTGCATCTATCGAATTATTAACTTGTAGACAAATTTGCAACAACACATTACCTATTCATACTTAAGTAGTCAACGTTTAAAATTCATTTCGAACCCTTACCAGTGCTTACAATCATTCCAAATACACTTTCTAATTAATTAACATACATAATACAAATACACATATAACTGAATACGGACATATACAAAAGAACCGGGGGAGAAAATAAAAAGGCAGCCCCAATCCGTGCAATCAAATCAACACTCTCTCCTTCAACGGCCCCAGAACCTCTTCAACCCCGAAAGATTCTCCTTGATGAGCTGTCTGGATGGCTTCTCGAATATCTCGTCAATCTCTTCCAAAGTCTTCCCCTTGGTCTCTGGCATAAACAACACCTGGTAGAAGAAACCGAGGAACGCAATACCACTGTAGAACCCAATAGTCAACCCTGTGTATGTCATGGCCACCTTCATTCTGTTGAAGTTGTATGTGACAGTGAACGCCCACAAGTACAACAATGCCGAACAGATAGTCATACCTTGAGATCTGGTCCCCAACGAAAACGACTCGGCGGGCACAACCCATGTCAAACAGGCGTACGACCCGAAAAAGCCCATGTACAAAATAAGACCAGTGAGATAGACACCTTCGGCAGCAGCCAAGTTTGTTTCAATGTCAATCGAGTATCCAACACCAACCAACACCAACCCAACGAAGAACCCAACAAGGTTGTACCCCCACACACGACGACCAAACTTGTCCATGTACAAGATTGCTGGAATGGTACCAATAAGCAACGACCCGCCACCAACTAAGGACATAAACACGGAGTTCTTTGTGGAGAACCCGATTCTGCCCATCAACGTCGACAAGTAGTACATAACAGCGTTGATACCCGTCAACTGACCCAAGGTGATCATCACAATACCATACACCAAGGCACGGCGGTTTCTGGGGATGGTGACCAACTCAAACCACACCTTGCTCTTGTTCTGCGTGAGACGCAACTCTCTTTCTGCCTCAGCAGCCTGGACCATCTGCACAAACTCGATCTTGCTGTGTCTGTCCCCCAAGTCCCTCAACCGAGCAAACACATTGAATGCTTCGCCAAACTTCCCCTTGAACACCAAGTAACGCGGAGACTCTGGCAAGAAGAAAAGACCAATCAACACAATCGTAGAAAACACCAACGACGAACCCACCATGAAACGCCACCCTCCGTGCACCTCGTAGAAAATAGCAGCAATGGCGTACCCCAAAACCTCTCCAAGAGCAATACTGAGTTGATAGAGCGAAACAAGACTCCCACGCTTGTTACTGGGCACAGACTCACTAATGTACACACCAACACCACCACCTTCGATACCCACACCAATCCCCAAAATAAATCTTCCCGCATACATGACGTCTCTGGACCTATGGTTGTTGAAGGTGCCATCAGCCAATTCTTTTGGAATGGGGGCGGCTGCACACAAAATTGCACCAATACTATATCATAACAAGTTAGTAAACAAACAAACAAAAAAAATTCCAATCATGACGTCGTTCAGTTATGCATTGGTGATGATGCATGCCATATTATACATACGTGTACAAGATACAGGAGGCCATGAGCGCCTTCTTACGCCCGAACCTCTGCAACGGCGTGAGGAGAATAGAACCAGCTACTGCGCCCAACGGCATGAGCGACGATACCAATGAGTTTTCGTGACTGTTAAAATGCAAGGACTTGTCCATACCAATGGAGGCACCCGAGATCAACGACTGGTCGACACCAGAAAGAATACCACAGAATGCAGCAAATATACCCAACGTCTGGACCAACACCGACGGGGATACTCCAAGGGGGAACTCTAAGTTTTTGAAATTGGTCATCCAAGCGCCCGACTGCTTCTCAGCAGCACCCATGGCGGCATACTTTTCAAACTCGCCGTCAAAGTCAAAGTCTGAACCAAACTCCAACCCTTCCTCGTGTTCATATTTGGGCTTGTTTTCCTTGGTCTCATCATATACATCAGTTCCAAACAAACCGGAATTCTTTTCCAGTGAAACAGACAGCATTGGTAGATAGTTTATTGTAGATCTGAAGATTGAACAAAAAAGTACTCCAAAAAGTGGTGAAAAAAGAAAAAACCAACGTGAAGGGAAATCATGGGTATTTATAGCAATCTGCAGAAACTCACAGTGTTGATAGCGTTCTGATTGTGTTTCTCCATTTGAGCTACTTTGAGCAAAAAGCGGGAAATGGGGCAATACAGGATGTCTAGACAATTATAGTCTACATGGCACTTCGGAATAACTACAGAAAAATTTTTCTCTTTGTTTACACATGGTATCTGCACAAGAGACTAAAATTGGTTGGTGTTGTAAATTGGAGGACAACCTAGAAGCACAATATAGATAAATTAGCCACTAAGGCGAGTGGAGTAGCAATTTTCTAGCCAAACTAAACCAGGTTGCCTCATCACTTTGACAGGAGAAGACTTCTTTTTCTATAATGACGAATATCTGGGTGACAGGTTGACAGCTTGGTTACAAACTATCGTTTTATTGCAATAAATCTTTCTTTTATTATTTTTCTTTTCAGGTTTTTGCTACGGAAAATTGTTGTTCCAGCAAGGCTCAGATTTTTATTGTGTCTTCCCTCCATCCCCCACACAACACAAAACCCGCAACTGAGCAATTTATACGTTTGTGTTTTCTCTTTTTTCCTACGTTCGTCCAATTTAGCGGATAAGGTGATAGTTCTCATTGGAGGAAATTATTTTGGGCTATCAATCAGACGCCACTTTTGTCCAAAAAAAACATTCTCCAAGAACATTAGTAGACTAAAGAGTGGGGTGAGTGTGGAGAACGCATTGTCGAAAACTTTTTGTTTGTATTCTACTATTCCGAGAGAAGGCACTTACACTATACTAACCACTTGTACTTGGGACGGCTGACATTTGCCAATAGAAACGCCCTTCTACCTTACTCAAGAAAGTCTACTATCTAGAAACAACTAAATCTAAGGTTCATAATTCTAAAGCTCAAACGTTTGACTTCTTTTTCACTTTTTTTGGCTTTTTTAAATTGTCTAAAACATCCAATCTGATCTCCCCCCAAAAAAACCACCTCCATTGTTCTATTTAGTGCATGGTGCACAAACCTCATTAGGGATTAAAATGATGGGAACGATGAAACTTGCATATTTCTTCGTGTACTCCTCATGTAAATGAGCCTTTAGTTTGACCATCAGGTTACCAAATGTTTTAGAGCACGATGTGCATTTGAAAGGGGTTGTTTTGATGAGCTTCTCCATTACTTGCGTAGAGCGTTCGTGGACAATGTATTGTGTGTTGGAATTGCAGTCGCTATTGCTGTTCTGTGACAGTTCTGTTTCTGAGAAAGGTTGGGAGGTGCGACGACAGTAGCTCTCGTTCAACTCAGGATTCAACTCCTCAAAAGGTACAAAAAACTTTGTGGTAAATGAATTGTAATGTTTCTTATTCCTCATTCTCGGAGAATGGAAGTCTTGAGTGATGACATGGACATGTAGGTTGTTCAAGGAAGGAATGCTGTGGACCCCCGCTTTAATGAACGTGTTTCTGAGCTCCAGTAGCTGCGACTTGTCATTCACGTTGGAGTAGCGGAACAACTCGTCAATAATAAGATCCTTTGCCTTCTCAACATACCCCAGCACCATATTGTAGAGCTCGTGTCCTGTGAATTCTGGATAATCAGTGCAGAATGCATCTAACGGATGGTTTTCCGTCACCTGGCGGTTTCGGGGAATGACTAGCAAGTGTCTGGTCGACTTGGGGAACATGTCTTTGATTATAATCACGTTTTGGTCGTGGAAGAGAACAATGTCGTGTCGTTCAGGGTGGTCTATGTATTTTTGAAACGCATCTCGAAAGCTCATCGCAAGAGTGTGTGATACAAAGGGATTTGGTTAACTAATGGTGATGTGTGTGTTTTTATTTGTTCGAGTGCACTTTCAGCAGAATGTAAATCTAATGTACATTTGGAAAGACCTATGAACAAACTACAAAGTAGACTTGGATTTATACCTTTCTCTTTCTAGGTTTGATATCTTCTGAGGTTGCAGTGGTTTGGGAGAATTCAGTAGCATTAGCAGACAATTTCTCCGATTCACTTTCCTTTTCAAGTTCTTTTTGGGAGAGTTCGTTATTGCTTTGTAACTTCACTTGCTGCAATTCATTAATGAACCAAAATACTGACGCATACAATAACACCGCTATGACTAATAAATTAATAAAATGTATTGATTTTGTAAGGAATATTAATACCAATAAGGATATTATTAACAATATGAACGAGGCATGTGTGGCTGTAATCAATGCAGGAGTAGTACCTGGCGTAAAAACAGATTCCCATAATTCAACAAAAAATGACATGTTCCGAAGTAAGAAGTCAAGTTTATGGAATGCTTGGATTGTTAAAGATTTCTATAGTAAAAAGATGGATGATTATAATGCTTTTTTTTTCACTACTGGTTACCTAATGTTGAACCACACACGACTACATGTTGAGAATTTTTTTTTCCTGCGATTCTTGTATATATTGAAATCGTTTTTTAATTTTTAGATATTTGGTGTTTTCAGAAGGCAAATCTATCAATTATAACTAATTACATTTATACAGCTACACAAATTTAACTAATCATGATTCAAGCCGACGATACTTTCATCAGTGATGATGAAGAAGAATACTGGTATGTTTAACATAATAAAGCACAGTTAATTCATTGTGAGTTATTGGTTCAAGTGTATACTAACATATATAATTATCTATAGCCCATTATGTGTTGAGGAAATGGATATATCCGACAAAAATTTCAAACCTTGCCCTTGTGGATATCAAATTTGTCAATTCTGTTATAACAACATTAGACAAAATCCGGAATTGAATGGAAGGTGTCCGGGGTGTAGAAGACTTTACGACGATGAGAGTGTGGAATATAAGACAGTAAGTGCTGAAGAGTACAAATTGATGCAATTGAAAAAGGAAAAGCGTGACCGTGAAAAGAAACAGAAAGAAAAGGAAAAGAAAGAAATGGAGATGGTCAATAAGAAGCACTTGGCAGGTTTGAGAGTAGTTCAAAAAAATCTAGTTTATGTCACTGGATTGAATCCACCTTGTAATCCTGATGATTTACATTCAGTTTTAAGATCAGACAAATATTTTGGACAATATGGTAAAATTTCCAAGATTGTCATCAATAAGAAAACTCCAACAACGCAAACATCAACTCATCATCACCAGAATCCGGGATTGGTAGTGTATGTGACTTTCACCAGAAAAGAGGATGCCTTGAGATGTATTACCGAATTGGATGGGTCGTTATGTGATGGCAGAGTTTTGCGTGCTGCTCATGGTACTACTAAATATTGTTCATCGTATTTAAGAGGCCAACCATGTCCAAATCCAAATTGTATGTTCTTACATGAACCTGGTGAAGAAGCCGATTCATATACCCGTAAAGATTTATCAACACAACAAGGTATCAAGATGGGAATGACAGCAAGAAGCCATACAACCTCTTTTGGTGAAGAATCCAGTAATAATAGCCAATCTAACCAGGCTGGTTCTGATGATGATCACCACGAAGCCCATAAGGAACATTTACCATCCACGGCTCATTGGGCAGCAGCTGGAACTACATCTGGAAGCAATTCGCCTTCTGTCAATAATAACATTCCATTAGCGAATTCAGCTGCTTTCCCTACATTAGGTGAGATTGTTCGTGATCAAAAGCAACAACAGAAGAAGGAAACCAAGCCCCGTTCAAAGACTACGAAATCTAACAACACCTTAGTCCCTGACGAATTAGATGCGGGCGATAACTCAGTGTTCAAGTTCGTCGAAACAACGACTGAACAATTGCGAGGTTTAGAAGATATAAGAAATGTACGCTTCAAGGGTTTCGACAACGGGAAAATATTACCTTTATTCTCATTTAAAGGTAATTTCCTGAATGATACTCAGCTTGAAGAAGAAAAGGTCATAGCACGTCAAGTAATTGAGAAGTTTCTTTTGAGACCATTAAAGAACTACCATCTAGCATATCAAAACCATCCAATCACCCAACAACAAGCAATATTACAACGTCAACAGCAGCAGCAACAACAACAACAGCAACAGACACCAGCATTACAGGTTGCTCAATTACAACAAAACAATAATGACGAGCAACAAAAGCAAGCTCAACAACAGCTCTTGCTACTTCAATTGCAACACCAACAACAGCTCCAGCAACAACAGCAGCAGCGACAACTTCAACAGCAACAAAATCAGCCACATCAATTGAATATATTAAAAACTTCTGATAGAGTAAACACCTCAACTCCACCTCCACCTGGCTTGTTTGCTGGAAAAGATGCTGCCGCTTCCTCAGATATGTCAAATACTGGAGCACCTTTACCTTCATCTAGTTCGCAATTGTTAACTCAATTGATGAGCGGGAAAAGATAAATTCATCCCTTACAAGTATATATTTGATATATAGTACAATAATATTTAGTGATCTGTATACAAAAAGTTTTCGGGTGGCTCTGTTATTTTACCGTAAGTTCTTTGAAATATCTCACGTAACCAGATTCCATATCTACAGACCTTTCTGTTTATTTTGAGATCTTTTTCTATCAATTCGCTTACTTTTTGTGTACTGAAATCAAGATATTTGATATATGCTTTGTCAAAATCTTCTCGAAACTTTGCAGCGTCGCCTTCAATATAATGTAGATACAAATAACGACTAAAGTCTCTGCAAAATTGATATCCAAATTCGTCTTCAATATGTGAACTGATGTACTGATACTTTTGTGTTAGATTTGCGTCGAGTTTTCCTGCTTCGAAAACAATGTCAGTGCATCGTTTGGACCATGTCATGGCTCTAGCCAAGTTCCGCATCTCCTTGGGACTTTGTATCAACGCATGGTGTTCCAGTGCATTACTAGACAATTGTAAAGGAGACTTAGAATGAGATGGGGTCAGTTTGCTGGAATGTAACTGATCCAGTAAGGTGGTGAATGGACGCAGTGGTTGACTTGATCTAATCATCATCTTAGAAGATGGATTTTGTAATTCGTAAGCATGAATTAGTCGTCCTCCTTCATGTGCATTTTCAAATAGCTCTCTTCTAATCAACGCCAAATTCTGAGCATTTTCTATTAAATATGGTAAACTAACATCGTCCTCCAAATGTTTAATAGTTTTTTCCATTTCGGCCAATAATTTTCGCTCAAAATCATTAATTGGCCCCTTAGTGCATTGAAGGTAAGATTTATGGACATGATACTCATAGATCAATTGATCTAAAAACTTCAAAATTTCGAACACATTTGCCAATCCTTCATAATCTGGTTCATCTTTAAACACTTCTTTCAAACTGTTATATTCTTGGGATAAATCCTCCTTTCTCTCCAAATATGCAGCTATTTTTCTAACGGAAGACATGGTCTTTAATTCAGTTTATACTATAGGAAATCAGTACACATAAACAAATATAATGGTCTTATGTACCTAATGTTTTGAATTCCGAGGACTTTAGTGTCAGGTGCTTTTTTTTATTTTTTCGAACTATTTTGAGACTATTTTATTATGGAGTTCAAATTCCTATTTGTCATGACAGCGAGGCACGACCATTATACTGAAAGACACTTCAGCTCTTAAATGAAAGATATCTAGATAACTTGCAAAGATGCAATAACAGGAGATATTTCTTCATGTCTATACTATATACAAGACAGGACTATTTACAATTATATGGTCTAAAATTCATCTAGTTGAACGATTCTACAACGCTGTCACATTTCTCACATAAAATGTCTGGAGACTCTGAAGTGTATTTCCAACATCTAGGACACTTGCATTTCGAGGAGTGTTGAATTCTTATCAGAACAGGTTCATCATTCACTCTGAATGTATAATCCAAATCACCCTCAACTAATTTCACACTGGAAACCAAAAACAAGTCATCGAGGTATGATGAATTTTCCTTCAAAAAGCGGAATATATTTGTGTTTTCTTTGACAGATAATAATATCTCTAGTTCCAATTTGTTTTTGAAGAATTTCTGTTGCTTTAAACTCTCGACAGTTCTAAATATATCATCTCTCAATTCTAAAAACTCATTAAAAGACTTTTCCACGGTTTCATTCTCGTACTTCTCACCTAAAATGAAAAATTTGCTATCTACCTTGAACACGGAATCCTCCTTTAAACTAGCTATTCTAATATACTCTGACCACGCTTCTTGAGTCAAAAGGGGCTGAATAGGTGCCAATAACCCTAAATATGTCTTCATCATTTCATTAAGCACAGTTTGGATAGATCTTCTTCTAACTGAGTTGGCTGAATCTGTATATAAACAGTCTTTGGAAACATCAAAATAAATAGCACTAGAAATTGAGTTGACATGTGTGTTTATTGAGCTTACCACTCGTGAAAAGTTAAAATCCTGATAAAATTCAAGACAGGCTTGCTGCAACTGAAATAATGTATGCAAAATATATTTGTCCAATGCACTCATTTGGTCATAATTAACAGGGTCCTTGAAGTCATGTAAATTACCCAATAAGTACTTAAAAGTAACCCTGTACTTTTTAGCAACTTCAGATACCCGTGTAAGAACTTCAGGACTAAAACTGACGTCTTGCTTGTAATTCGAAGAAGCAACCCATAATCTTAAACCATCTGTACCAAGATATGGCGTTAAAGGTTTTTTACATCCTTCAATTGCTTCTCGTGGTGAAAATACATTACCCAAGGATTTTGACATTTTCTGGCCCTTGCCATCAGTAATAAATCCATGCGTGATCACTTTCTTGAATGGCGCCACTGGCTGAAACGATGTCCCGTTAGAGCCTGAATAAATGATTTTGTTCAACAAAGAGGATTGAAACCAGCCTCTATGTTGATCACTTCCTTCCAAATAAATATCTGCTAATGGTTCGTCAGTGGTGGCACATTCTTGGAGTGACGACTTTAAAGTGCTCCAAGAAGTTCCCGAATCAAACCATACATCCATAGTATCTTTTCCCTTAAAGTATTTCAGGCCATCCATCTCATCAGGAAGCCACCTAGAAATGTCAGTTTCTTCAACAAACCACTCGTCAGTTCCAAACTCATCAATTTTTTCAATAATATAATTAATTAATTTCAAGTCTAGAACAGCATCTCCTGTGGCTCGCTCATAAACAATTGGAAGTGGCACACCCCAGACTCTTTGTCTAGAAATGCACCATTCGCTTCTATTCTCAACAAACAGTGTCAATCTATTGCTACCTGATTGTGGGTAAAATTCAACCTTCGAAAGTGCTTCTTTGGCATACGGTTTGATTTTTTCGACATTTACAAACCATTGAGGGGTTGCACGTTGAATTACTGGTGTCTTGGATCTCCAGTCGTAGGGATAAGAATGAACAAATTTCTTGTCAAGATGGAAAAGCATGCCACTTTCATTCAATATATTAGCACAAATTACGTTGGTCCTAACATCTGTCACCTTTGCATCTCCCAATTTTTGAAAGCCTGGTGGTAAGAATTTGGCAATGTATTTACCATTATTGTCAACTGCTGATTCCACACTCAACCCATGTTTCCTACCAACAATATAATCTTCTCGACCATGTGCTGGAGCATTATGGACCAAGCCCGTACCTGCAGTTTCAATCACATGATCTCCATGCAAAACTGGGTATTCCTTTGAATCATCAGAAGCAGGATTAGTGTAAAAAGTGCCCGTTAAGACAGAACCTGGAATATCAATATTCACAATTTTGTAGCTCGGGTCGATCTTCAATACTTGCTCTGCTAAACTTTTAGCTACAACCAAAGTCTCAGTCACGTTCTGTATTAACGTATACGTCATATTTTCGTTCACACAAATTGCTCTATTCAATGGAATGGTCCATGGAGTGGAAGTCCAAATCAAGAGTTTTAGTTTCCCAAACTCAACAGCATGACCCTTCAGTTCGGAATATTTATAAAGATTCTCGCTTACAACAGGAAATTTGACATGTACTGCAACTGATTTGTGTTTGTCATTGTACTCCAATTCAGCTTCTGCTAAAGCGGTTTGTGTATCACATCCCCACCAAACAGGCTTGAGTTGTTGTGATAACAAACCATTCTCTATAAGCTTAGAAAATATTTTTAGCTGATTTATTTCATAGGCATGATTCATGGTGATGTAAGGTTTGTCGAAATCCGTCATAATGGCATATTCTTTGAACAGTTGCCTTTGTTTATCTATCATTGCGTTAGCCCAATCTCTGCATGCCTTTCTGATTTCAACAGCCGATTCATATTTTTTACCCAATGTCTCCACTTTCATTTCAATGGGCAATCCATGACAGTCCCAACCTGGTGAATATTTGATTAATCGATCATGGAAAACCAACTCAAAACGATTGATAATATCCTTGGTGATTTTGTTCAAGGCATGTCCCAAATGCAAATCACCATTAGCATACGGTGGACCATCGTGTAATACAAACTCACGTCTATTTGCCTTGTTTTCTTTCTGCCATTTGTAGATATCTTGAGACAGTTGTTTGATCAATACTTCTCGTATATCTCCTTTGGGGATTTTTGGACCAAAATTTGTTTTGGGAAGTAGGAGTGTTTTAGAAAAATTTTTCTTCTCAAGCCCAACCAATGATGTAGCAAATGTTCTCACCTTAGATTTGAATCGTAGCATGTATAAACTTATATGTTGTTGAAGAAAACGTCTATTTCAATCACAATTTCTTTGTAGGGCCGTTTTTGCAAACTTCCCATAAAAAAAACACTGAAAATTTTCAAGATCCGTTTGACTTACACATAATTGAACGGAATGCGAGTATAAACACGCGATCAAAGAAATTAATCTTGTACATACAGCCCGTCCTACGTGTGTGTCTACTTCCATTCCATTTCCAATACTCAACTGCCTGTCAAGCTTACATTAGAATGTCCAAGGAATTTACAGTCTTTGTTGTTGATGCATCCAAATATATGGGAATAGCAGACCCAAATGTCACGGATTCAGATTTTACGCGGGCACTGGGATTTGTGATTGACTTTTTCAACCAACAATTGATGAGAAACAGAAAGTCAGATAGATATTGTTTAGTTGTTTACTCGGGAAGTACGATCAAGGTAATCTATGATAACACCCCGTTGTCATTAGTACAAGTTAAAACATACCGTTCTACCATGAATGAAGTCCATGACAATGATACAGGCGAAGTTCACAAGTATGATTTGATCCACGCTTTGTTACAAGGGCTAGATCGGTTTAAAGTAAATAGTCATTATAAATTCACAAGAAATATTCGTCTTATCACAAATGGCGTACTTCCCATGGGTAAAAATAAATCGGTCTCAGAATATGTGAACATGGTTTCTAACCTTAATATAAACCTAACGTTTGTGTTAATTGATAATGAACACAATGAATATACTCAAAAGAGCTTACAAGATCTTTCCAGAACCTTTAACAATGCAAATTTAGTGAGTTTTAATGAACTTATGAATGCGGGTCCAGCTCTTCGGTTGATTGCCCCAAGGTGTAGTACTGAGGGATACTTGGGGTTTGGTGAACTTGGAAATACTTCGGAAATCAAAAATATGATACATTTAGATATCCAAGTGTATCCAGCTATTAAGGTACAAAGCCAAGTGCATGGACACGAGTATTACGTAGATCCGAAACTGAAAGAAAGATCAAAGATTGAAAGATCTACATATTATTATACACGGACAAAGGATGACTTGGATGAGGAAGATGACGATGAAGAGGGAGTAGAAAAAGGTGATACACTGGATAGAACGATTGTTCCTCGAGCGGAATGTACTCCTGGTTTTAAGTATTCGCATCGTGATATACTAGCATTAACTTCTGAATTGACAGAAGTAGCCACTTTACCAACATCCCCCAGTATTAACATATTGGGATTTATGAAAAAGAACAACTTTGCTTACGCATATTTCACTGAAGAAGCAACATATGTGATTCCTCAGCAGAATGATTCTGAGCGCAACAGGTTGACTTTTAATTCCATGGTTGCTACAATGATTGAATTGGACTATATAGCTTTGGTGAGGTTCGTGCCGAAATCAGACGACGAGGTCCAGGTTTGTGCAGCTTTCCCAAGAAAAGTTGCTCTTGGTAACCAAATTGGCGAGGTTCTTTTATTGGTCAGAATTGCCATGAAAGAAGATGAGAAAATTGGACGTTTCCCAGACTTAAGTGACACAGATGATAATTCAGTCGACCAGTTAATGGAAAGTTTTATATTGAGCAAGAAATTACGTGATGAGCATTTTGTTGCTGACACCATTGATAATCCAATGGCTGGTCTCTTGAATTCAGCACCCACTAGCGAACCTCCCCATAAGAATACCACTTTGGATAATTTATTATTGTCTTCAAATCCGGCCACGAGAAGATTTAATTACTACTTTAGGAAAATACTAGACAAGTCTCTACAGGAAGAATCCTTGGAAAACTTTTTAGAAAAGGATAGATTTGTTGAAAGGTATCTTTCAGTCGACGAGCCCCACACTTTGTTCAATTTAGATTCTATATTGGACACGAAAGAAGATTTGTTATATACAGTGGATCCTAAAAAAGCAGATACGATCACCATTGAGTTGCAGAAGAAGCTAGACGTCAAATACAAAACTCAGCACAAACTGGAAAAAAAGTCGAAGCCATTTATTGCAACTTCTAAACCACAACCTAACGATGGGAAATTTGGCGAGTATTTTGATATAGAAGATATCTTGGAAAACTAAAGTTTAAATAGTCTATTTTTCATGTCAAACTCTCTGTCTTTGGCAGTTCTTTTTCTGTGTTTAGAAGTAGATGTACCATCATCGCCGAATCTTTCTTGAAGTCTTTGCTGCACGTTTGATAAACCAATTCGCTCTCTTTCTGCATTAGTTAAGTTACCAAAGTCCTTTGCGTTGATTTCGTGAATGGCTGCAACATCAAATAAACCACGATACTTCAGTGATTTACCTTGCTTCCATTTGCTAATCCAATGGTTTGCCAATCCACATTCATCAAAACGTTTATCTATTTGCAAAACATTTCTTTTTTGGTCGATGCTTTCCAAGAGCTCATACACATTGTTAGTTGGGTGATCGATATAATCTGTGTACAACTTTCCTGTTGGATCTTGTAGATTCAAGACGTACAACAAATAATCTGCTAAAATAACAGGATCAATGAATGATTCGTTAATGCACCCAACCAATGCAAGACTAAGCATTGTTTCTGCATTTTTTGTTGTCGGTAAAAACACCCCTGGAGTATCGTATACCATAATCTCAGGATCACGTGAAAGACGAATAATTTCACTAGTACTTCTTGTCACGCCCGGTTGACCACCAGTTCTTGCAACTTTCCTTATTTTTGTGGAAACTGCACTTTCTCCATCGCTTAACCCTACATATCGCAATGTATTCACCAATGACGACTTCCCTACGTTAGGCATCCCAATTATCATGGTTCTCAATCCCAATGGAGGTGGTGTCTCCATACTATCGTATAATTTCTTGATTTCGTTAATGATCTTCTTACCGTCACGCTTACTTCGACAATCCACAAACATGTATTGCTCGTTCTTCAGCTTGTGCCACTTTTCTAGTAACCTGGGTTTCAATATTGACAAATCTTTTTTGCTATAGAGAATAAGTTTCTTCTTGCTTGGTAATACTTTATCGAATAAGACATTGGTAGTAGAAATTGGGGCACGGGAATCCCTTACTTCCAATATCATATCTAACTGAGGTGCAAGATGCCCAAATTTTGAAAGTGCTTTTTGGTGATGACCCTTGAAGTTATTCAAAGGTATGTTATAGTTAGGAAATGTTTTTCTTGGAACGAATGTCATAATGAGATAATAAATAGGAATTCCAAAAAAATAGGGATGAAAAGCTAACTGATTTATATGAAAGTAATAACAAGAGGAAGGAATCTTGAAAAATGAAAAAAATAAAAAAAATTAGATGTGGTACAAAATTTAATTGATTATGAGTATTTTTTTTTTCTCTCTTTCTTTTTTTTTTTTTCAATTGAAGCTCTTCTCTTGATCCATAATATTTACAGTCAATTCAAGTAAACAATAAACTGATGCCTTTGATTATATTTACCGGGTATCCTTGTTCAGGAAAAACGAAATGGGCAAAATTGCTTCAAAAAGAACTTGAGATCAAAATTCAGACAGCAAAAGAGAATTCTGAACCGGGCCAAAACTATACCGTAACTTATCACTCAGATGAGACTTTAGGTATAAACCACGAGACATATCAAGACTCGAACAAGGAGAAATTGGCAAGAGGGTCACAGATTTCTGCTGTGAAGAGGGATATATCAAGAACAAATATTGTGATTTTAGATGCATTATCATATATAAAGGGATTTCGATACCAGTTATTCTGTGAAGCAAAAGGTAACGTAACTCCGCATTGCATTGTTCATGTTATTGCTCCTATTGAGAAATGTATCCAATGGAATGACACCAAGGAACTGGGAAACAAATGGGATCCAGTTTTGATGAAACAGTTGCAGATGAGATATGAAGAGCCAAATAGCGATACAAGATGGGACTCCCCCTTATTTACTATACTTTCTGAAGATCCACAAGAGAAAATACCAATTGAAGATATCTGGAATGCTTTGGTTTTGAAAAAAGCGGCACCTCCCAACGCAGCTACTTTAGTTAAGCCAACTTCGGGTAATTCGTTTTTGCAAGAATTGGACAAGAAAACACAGGAAGTGGTAACCAAAATCCTTCAACAACAGCAAATTACCCCTGGGGATGTAGTAATAGATAAGAATTTAGTAGTGGCCATTCCTACAGGAACTGCCAGTACAGCTCAACTCCAGAGAATAAGAAGATCTTACATTGGTCTAAACAGAATGAGATCGATAGACGTTGATAGAATTGTGCCATTGTTTGTTGAATATCTCAATAGAAGCCTAAATAGTGAAGACTAAATACATACTCAGCGTTTTCTCTCGTTCTTCCACTTGAAATGCACTTTCCCATTTGAGTCGACAACCTTCTTTTTGTTACCCTTTTTCATTTTCTCCAAGTTTTTGCTCATTATAGACTCTACTTCTTTCAATTCTTTTTCTTTTTTCAATCTTCTTTGCAAAAGTTTGTATTGCTTCAATTTTTTCAAATCCAATTTGTTTTTTGTATCGATATCTAGATCATTCAGTGTTAAAAGTCCTGAATTGTCATATAATTGATTCATGCGAAGTCTGTTCTCTCTGTTATCCAATAAGGCTGCATCTGTATCAAAAAACTCTTCCGGATTAAATGATTCTTGTTCCTCTATTGAATCCACAAATACCGTGTGTTTCCCCAGTGCTCCAAATAGCTTACCTTCTTTTTCTTTTTGTATCTTTTTTAATTCGTTTAAACGCATTGTTCGGATGTAATTCACATCTTGTGTTTTTAACAATTTGGCTTGTTCGACGGATAAAACTTCATTATCTCTTTCAGATATGAGAATTCCCTTGTCATCTGTCTTCTTCCGTGTCATAGCATGGTAGTACTCATCTGGATTATGTAATTTTGCCTTTTCTTTTAACGCTTTTAATGCTGCTTGCTTTTTATGATAATCAGCAGCACGTAATTTATAATCCTTCTTCTTCTCTAACAACCCATATCTTGCCCTACTCTGCGTCTGTGATCTTTCTCGATGCTGCTTTTTCTGTACATTATGAACCAATTTTGCCATTTTTTAGGTTTGTTATATATCGTGTTCAGATGAGCATCTCATTCTGCTTCACAATTTTTTTTATGGTTAAACTTTTTTTTCATGATGCTTGTGTTCTGCGAGGGACCATATTTTGTTTCTAGTGTAGTGTGTCTGTGCACAAACCCAGAAGAAATCTCTTCTTAACTTGGTCGAGTTTTTTTTTCCAACAATCAATCAAAGAAGTAAACTATATAAACCAAAAAGTGTTTTCCAGGAAAATGATAGTAAGAGGAAAATGCTTGGGTCGACTGGTTTCAAAAGCAGTTTCACTTTTTAGCAGACCCATTTCTGTTATTCTGGCCAAATCTTTTGCCACAACTACAAATCTACTTCAAAATTCCAAGGATGATTCAACAGAAGCGACTATTCCATGGTATATGAGAGAAGAGAACAGTTCACCTGTGGAAGTGTTGAATAAAATTGAGGTTCCTGAATTACCTGAAAATTCACCTCAGAGCTTGCAAGAGTTTGTCACTTTGCTAACAGTTGAGTACGGTTTAACCGATCTTGAGATTTTTGATTTGTCGCAACTACCAGAAGATCATCCAAAAAGTTTAGAGGAACAAAATGAAGAGAATTATGTTATTCTTGCTTCTGGGAAATCTGAAAAGCATATTTACAAAGCAGCTTATGAATTGAGATTATACATCAAACATACTTACAAACATTTGCCAATTATCGAAGGAATGTCTTCAAACTCAATTAGCAAAGTAACGAGAAGAAGATTGGCCAAAAGAGTGAGAAGAGGCCCACCAGCAACTGCAAGTACATTTGGGATTGGTGCTAATTCCTGGGTAAGCTGTGGCACTGGTGTTGATGGGATAGTAATCCATTTGTTAAGTCGTGAGAGAAGGGAATCATTGAATTTGGAACAACTTTATTCCGATGAACAAGAAAATGAGGAATCTCATTCGACACCAGAGATTGACCAAGATCGACTTTTTTTCGGCGATAGAAGAGGATTTCATACTTCTAGCCGCAATTTCAATTTGAATACTTTAAGCAATATTTATGATAGCTATGTGATTGATGGAAATTTCGATACTTCACAAAAGTTTAAAGCACAGTTTGATCTAAACTTTAAAGGAGGCTCAGTTGAAGAACATAACAAGAAATTTGAATTGTACAGAGCAATTAACCTAGTAAATGCCAATGTGGTTGAGGCAAATGAAATAGAACAAATAATTTGGGATAAATATTCTTCTTTGGACTTAGCCTTACAACAGGAAATTGACTGGAATACCGAAATAATCAAAGATACAATTAAGTATATGGAATTTTTGGTAGATTTGAATGCCAGACATTCACCAAGAGAAAAACTAGATAAATTGTCTGGTTTTATCTCTAATATAACGTGTTTTGCTGGGGATAGTATTGATTTGTTTACCATTGATAAGTTTGGGGCTCTCTTGTGGAGGCTAACTTGGGTATCTGAAAATAACAATGCATTGGATTCAGCCAACCTCAATGAAATAATTAAAAGGAAAGGTGATTTTGAACCTGGCACAAACACAATACTGTTTGATAATGAACTAGGAAGAAATATCCGAGAATTATTGAGACAAAATAAATATTCGAGCAACAAGGAAACCTTCCCTCTTTGGTTAAGAGAACAAATGATGTATACATTTGGTCAAGCTGGACTCTGGGATAGGTTTTGGAGAGATTGGCAATCTATTCTACAGTCGTTAAACAAAACTAATGAACGGATTTACTTTTGGGTTGTCACAGCTTTATTTCTTTCCAAAGTTGACAACAGAGACGCCTTAAGACACTTGTTCACAAAGTATTGGAGCAACCCTTCTGGTGCATCCTTTGTTGCTGACTATACTACCAATAACCATCAATTCAATTCAGATAATGAAAGAATGGCTCTCAAAAGTGTTTTGGTGCAGATTGGTGAAAAGTATAATACTTCTCCATGGGCACGTGAAGCAGCCCAGTTTGCTGATAACTTGTAAATAGTAGTAGAAAGTGGTTCCATAGATTATTGTAACCCATTTAATAAACGCGTGAACAGATGTATATAAAAAGAAGAAAAAAAAAAAAACAAGACACCAGCCACCAGTCGCGTGCGAGTTGGTCTTAAAAAATTGGAAAGAGCTGAGCAGTTAATATAAACAATTATAAAACAAAATAGTACATTCAATTACGTTAATACCAACAAAATTTCATTATATGGATATCGTTGAAATAAAACTGAAAATAAAGGAATGGGAGTATGCGTTCCGTAAACAACATAATAAACTTCCATCGAAAGCGGATATAAAAGATGATGTGGAGATTCATAAGTTGTACTCGTTATACAAGTCCATAAAACTGGGACAGCAACAGAAACCAAGCAAACAAGAAACTGCTAACGAGCCGGCATCAGTCCAATCTTCACCAGTAAAGAGAAACGATTATTCTCCTAGAGGTGAACTAGGACCTACTCCACAAGCTAATGGTCGAGTACTATCTATATTTGATTTGAAAATGACTCCACCGGATTCATCTCCATTAAAACACAAATCGGACAAAGCATCCCCGTCAGCATTCGCAATGCCTCCTCCGCAATCTCCTGTGAAGAACATAATAGAGACGCCTACTAAATCAAAGAATAAACTGTTTGTGACTCCTATCAAGGGTCGGAAAATAGTATTTGAAACACCGTCATACCTTAACAAGCATCGACAGAACCCACAGACTCCGGATTCCCATAATAATAATAATAATACTGTAATCAATTTCCTGGTTTCTCCGTCACCATTCAAAACACAGAGAAGCATAGGGAAAAGGTTGACTGAAGTTTACAATACATCTTTAAAAGAAGCAGAGGATCTAAAAAGCTTTAATCTTGAAGAAGAATTCCAGAGTCATGAGGAACAAGAATCTGAGGAAACGGAAACAACGACTAATAATGACAGAAAGATTGCACCAAGAAGTAAAAGAACCCAGAAACGTCTGACGAGAAGAGTTAAAATGGCACCACGACCTGTAAACTCGAAGCCATCGTTGGAAAACGTAAATCTTCAAGACCATATCACAAAACTAGAGGAAGGTGAAAGAAAACAACTTGTTGCATATATGGATTCAGATGAAGATGATGAGAATAGAGATGGAGAGGTTGGCATTGCTTCTGTATTCGAAAGTCCGACAAAGAAAACCAGAATGCCGGTGAGTAATAATTTCAAGAGGCTAAAGATCAATGACCCTAGATCAAGGCGCTTCAAACAACGTATGAGAAGGTAATGTTGTATATTTTTTAGTAGATAACTAGTCTAGTTTATTACTGTTGCAATCACTTCAGATGCATCTTCTTTTGGAAACTGCACTCTATTTTTCGTAATTTTCAATTCACTCTTGTCAACTTGAGGTATGTTTTTGCTGGCAAAGTATATGGGTTTCTCCCATTTGGATTTGTCCATTTCATAATCCCAGACCAGATTACTAGTTTGTGACTGCATTTTTTTCTCCTTGATTGATTTTTCTAACTCAGACTCTTCATGAGACGTGCCTTCGGTATGAGTAACGTACTTTTCAACCATGGTTACTTTGCCATCTTTGATAGTCATTTCAACAGTCTTTTCCCCACGTGATTTCCTCTCCTTGTTCACTAAGCTTTCTCTCATTAATCTTTGTTGTTTCTTTAAATTTAGAGCCCTTTCCTCAGGAGTCAACCATAACGATTGCGATGGCATCTCGAAGTCAGACGCATTGTCTATAATTTTTGTTCTCTCTTCCCCTGTTGCCTGATAATCTAATAAGGTTTCTAGACGTTCTTTTGCTTTCTGCAAATCTTGATCTTTAGTCTCTTTGGTACCGGATGCATTTTCAGCTACTAGTCCTGTACTTTTCTTACTTTGCAATTCTTTTTCGGCCAACTTGAATGCCCTGTCTTGTGCATCCCAGAATTTCTCTCCAGCATTCATCTTGACGACTATTTTCTTTTTCGTTTTCTGCAGAGATGGATTATATGGATTCTATGATGATGCTGAAAGATTTGCTTTCTTTGATAGGGCAGTAATGAAATTCATAAAGGAAATTAATTGGCAGCCAGATATTATTAATTGTAATGATTGGCAAACTGGTATGGTTCCTGTACTTCATAAGTTTGAGTATATTAGGGATCCATTCTACTCAAATATAAAGACTATATTCTCAATTCATAATTTACTTTTCCAAGGTACTTATTCACCAGAGATATTGCCAGAATTATTTGGATATGATTTAGAACCATATTACAATGGAAGTTTGAAAATTGATAGAGGCGTAAGTTTTATTAAAGGTGGAATTAATTATTCTGATCAAGTTACAACAGT
>OGOP01001021.1_pt1 | contig 21881 bp, 19 predicted proteins | sample 1552591 | NCBI WGS metagenome assembly OGOP01 (sample SAMEA2580120, study PRJEB22360) | human gut metagenome | biome: human gut; feature: human-associated habitat; material: faeces | place: Denmark | collected 2008/2010 | reverse complement strand
ATCCCAAGCGCGGCCGGTGTTAGGGGGCGAGCTGGCAGCCGCCGCAGCAGGGCGGATCGTGGCCTGGGCAGCCTGCTCAGCCCGTTCAGCCGGGACAGCCGGTGCGGCCTGCGCAATCGCAATATATGCCGCAGCCGATGTCCACGAACACGGCCACCACTGCAAACATGCCCGGCACGCCAGGCCAGCCGATGCCGCAGCCGACGTGTCCCGCGCCTTCCGGCTACCAGCAGTACGCGCGTCCCGTCCAATCGCTATACCAGACGTTTCAGCAGCCGGTGAACCCGCCTGCAGCGTTTGCCACGGCCAATGTGCCGCCGACCTTCACCGCTCCGCCGACGGTGACGGCGCCGCAGTCGAAACGCGCCCGCCGCAAGCCAGCCGGACCGCTGCTGGTACTGGTGACGCTTGGCTTGGCATTGCTGGCGATCGCCGGATCTGGCTGGTACGCCATTACGATGCCGGTTGATTGGGATTACGCCTTGCGCGTGCTGCGTCTCGCCACACTGTGCTGCGGCGGCATCTGCCTGGGAATCGGCGTGGTGATCGTCGTGCTTGGTTGCATGGGCCGTCGCACCGGCGGCCTGCATCCGCTGGCATGGTGCGCGGCGTTCATGGCCGTGGTGATGACGTTCTGCACGAGTGCGGTGGCATGGGAAAGCCGCGATTGGATGATGTCGAATGACTACCGCCGCACGACGGTCTCCGGCATCGTGACATGGAGCGACACCAGCGACGCCCAGATGAAACGATACGAACAGGGACTGGTGGTGGTCGGCAAGAACTACGCCAACGATGTGCTCGACATCGATTTGAGCGGATATCCGGCAGCGCATGGCAAGCACAAGGTCAAGCTCAACGACGGCACGTACGGCGAAAGCTCATGTCCGACAGGGAAGCTGAATCTGGTGGTGGTGAACGCCCAGGTGGTGGTCACGCTGCCGGACGGATGCCAGTGGTCGGTCAGCGATCCGGACGACGGCTACACCAACGTCACGGATTACATAGGAGGGCCGGACGGGATTACGTTCTTCAACGGCACGGGCTTCATGGGCCTGTCCCTCGATGAGAACGATGATTCGGGACTCGGCCATCATGGCGTGAACAAGGGCGTTCCGGCGCTCAACGGCACCACCGATTTCGACGATTCCGGCGATGATGATGCGGGCGATGCCGGTTCGGATACGGAGAACGATTCGCAGGATTCGGTATACGCCGGCACGGATCTCGACAAGGCATTCAAAACGATCTACGAGAACAAGTGGTATTGGCCGTCGATCGATTCGGACAAGGCTCCGGAGGAACCGGATCTGTATGTCAACGTCGATGGAACGGTCGGCGGCAGTGTCACCATGCAGTACACGTCCGACAGCAAGCTGCCAGTGGGAACGACGGGCGGCCAATCGCATGGCAGCGTCGATGGAAAGAACGTCGGGAAAAGCGCCAGCGGAAAGGAAACGAAATGAGTGACGAGAAAACCCGTGAAGTGCCGTTGGCCGACGTCATGGGAATCGCGGAGGTCTCGGACGAGCCCACGGAAACCCTGCCGGCCGTCGACGATCCGGGCGAGGCGAAGACCGAATCGTTCCAGAAGCCGTTCGACGGCGGTCCGGAAGCGCAGAGGAAGTTCGAATCGCAGGACGAGGCCGAATCGCTGGAAACCTCCGGACAAGACATGCGCGGAAGCTTTGCGGGCCGTTCGGCACGTCCGACCGGTTCCGTCAAATCGGCTGATCCAGCCAAATCAGCCGAGCCGGTCGACCCCTCCAAGCAAGTGCGCATCGGCAAAACGGACGGCGAGCTGGTAATCCGCCCGTCCGGACCAAGCACCGGAACCATCGTGCTGGGCGTGTTCTTCTGCCTGATCGGCCTGATGTCCATGCTGTGCCTGCTGCCCATCGGCGCATGGCGGTGGATGCCGAATCCCTCGACGCTGTTCTTCTACGTGGTCGGCGGTCTCGGCGCGCTGCTGCTCATCATTTCCGTGGTCTGGGCCGTCGTCGCCGCGGTGCGTCTGCGCCGACGGGAACGCCAGTCAGCAGAACAGTCCCCAGAAAGCCAGCAGCGCCAACGATAGCGCCGCCGACACCACCACACACGTGGCCACGATGACATGGCCGGATCCGATGCATGCTTTTCCATCTTTTCCTATATCGCATCGGCTTCCGGCTGCGGCATCGTGGCCATTATTCATATCCGCATCGTCATCTATGCTTGCAATCGCGCGATTCCTAGCATGACGACGGCACGCGTCCACGATGATTTCCGCCAACAGCCAGGCGAACGCGACAAGGCTCAGCCATGTGAGCATGACGATGGCATGCCAGTTCTTGGCAAGCACCGCCGAATTGTCGGTCAACGAGATCGCATCAATGATGACGGTGACCAGATACGCCAGGAACACGCCGGTCGTGCCGACGGCAAGGAGGGTGTTGAGCGCCAGTGCGACGCGCATGCCGACCGGGAATCGATGGTCGGTTATTGCGATTGGACGTGCCGCATTCGGTTGTGTGGATGGACCTGTCGATGTGGTCGCATCCGTTGAAAACATTGAAGTCGAATCCGTTGGCTCCGCCGGTTCCGTCGAAGCCGAATAGTGCGATACCCGCCGTGACGCACGGCGCTCGCGCACCCAGCCGGCGATGAGCAGAATTGGCGCGCCGCACATCGCCAGCAGCGCGCAGAGCAGGCAAACCGCGATTGCGCCGACAATCACACCCATCGACTTCACCAGCGCGGGCGGGGTCTTCAGCGGTGCCGCGACCGTCTGATTCGGCTGCGTTCCGGCGATCATCGGCGTTGCCCAGCCGTTCGCGCCCGTGCCGCTCGTCACCGCGTTGATCCAATCCTCCAGATCGTGCGTGTAATGCGGTTCCAACGGCAGTCCCGGAACCGTCTGATTCGAACCGGTTCGAAGCTGATGGTTCGCGTCATAATACCGCAGCGTCACATTCGTATTGCCAGCCTGGTTTGCGGCTTTGATCAGCAGCCGCGCGCCCTGTTCGACCGGCATGGCTGTGTCCTTGACGCCATAGTTGATGAGTAGCGGCATGGTGAGCGATCTGCGGTATTTGGCCGCGTCGAAATCCGCATAGGCGAGTCCCATGCGTTGTGTGCCAAGGCTGGTGATGCGCGGAATAAGCTGCTTGACGGCATCGGGTGCGCCCGCGGCGGTCAGATAATTGGTGGCTGCGAGCGTCATCTGCTGACGGCCCGAAACGACCGGGGGAGAGGTGAGGATGGCGAAGGCAAGATCCGGATGCTGTTGCGTCAGCACGGTGGCGATCCATGTGCCTTCCGATTCGGCGTAGATGCCGGTTTCCGATCTGCTCACGCCCGGCCATTTTCTCAGGATTTCCAGCGATTTCGCATAGTCGTGCGCGCTGGACACGTAGTCGCGGTGCAGCATGGTGTAGTTGTCGAGCCGCTTGTCCGGCACGAGAGTGGTGATGCCGGCCGACGCCATCGCGTTCGCCACGTCGCCGAACGCCTCCGACGATTTGCCGGTGCCCGAACCGTGCAGGAACAGGCATGCGGGACGATCTGCCGGCGCGTCGAGCGGCTCGCGAACGATGGCATTCACGGTTTTGCCGCCGTCCAACGCGACCGTGATATGCGTTTCCTTGGTGCGGTACGCGCCCTCCTGCGGGGTTTTGAGCACGGCACCTGTGGCCGGGTCAACGGCTTGGATAGCGGTATTGGTCGTGGTGAGCGTGATATGGTCCGTGAACGGCTCGACCTGCCATTTCGGCGCCATCGCATTGCCGAGCGCGCATAGGACCATGGTCAGAAGAAGCGCCAGCGCGGTAGTCGCCGCGCAGGTGACGAGAATTCGTTTCACAATGCTTCGCACGGTACGCCACTCTAGTCGTATTCGGCGTGCGTGGCGCGGAAAACACGGAATCATGGGGAATCCGCGGAACAATCGCAATTCCTGCGCCGCGAGTCAATGCTCCCGTGCCGTAAAGCAATACGAAATCAGGGGAAAATCGCAATAATCCCCTCCACAATCCACCTGTGGATATGTGGAAACCCGTCGGTTTCGCCGCACCTTTCCGCCAAACCGACGCTGAGCGTCCTCCAACCGTCGGTTTGATATTGCGATTTCCGCCAAACCGACGCTTAGACCCTCCTCAGCGTCGGTTTCGCGGATTGGGGGCGATGGGATTGACGCTGAGATGGGATTTGGGGGAGAAGGATGGGAAGGTTGGGATGGGGCTAGGCGCGGGCTTCGTAGCGACGGGTGTAGAGCACCAGCAGGATGACGGCGAGCAGGCTGATCGGCGCGCCTGCGATGCCGGTGAAATGGTAATTCATCGCCGTCGCGGTCAGTGCCGCTCCGCCGACGATGGAACCGATCGCATTGCCGAAATTGAAGGCGATTTGTACGGCGGCACCGGCAATCAGCTCGCCGCCGCCTTCGCCCGCCTGCACCATCAGCAGTTGCTGTGGCGATGAATTGAAGAACAGCGCGAAACCGATGATGAACGTCAGCAACGCGGTGGTCGCATGATTACCGGGCAACAGGAAGACCAGCAACAGTCCGCACAAGGCGATGCCGTGCGATAGCGCCGCGGTCGCGCCCGCCTTCCACAGGTCGGTCAGCCTGCCGCCCACGATGCCGCCGACCACCATGCCGAGGCCGGCGAGCACCATCAGTATCGGCACCATCGTCGCCGACCATCCGCCGGTTTTCTGCAACCACGGCGACACGTAGCTCCACCAGCAGAAGATGCCCGAATTGCCGAAGAACACGGCCAGCAGAATCAGCCACGGGCCGGGATGGGTGAGGAAGCGGAACTGCCCCTTGATGCCGGCGTCCTTGATCGGATCGATGGACGGCACCCACAAAATCACCACGACGATCGTCATAAGCGCCCAGGCGGCCAGAATCGCAAACGCCAGCCGCCAGGACATCGCCTCGGCGAGCAACGTTCCCGCGGGCACGCCCAGCATGTTGGCCACCGTCTGGCCCATCACCATCATGGACACGGATTGCGCCTCCTTGCCCTTGTCGGCAAGCGTTTTGGCGATCAGCGTGGCCGTGCCGAAGAACGCGCCATGCGGCAGGCCGGAAATGAAACGCGCCACCAGCAGCATCGGCGAGCAGAAGGAGACGGCGCTGAGCGTGTTGCCGACCAACGCGATGGCCATGAACAGGATGATGAGATGCTTCGGCGGCACCTTGCGGCCGAACACCAGGATCAGTGTGCCGACACACACGCCGATGGCGTATGCGGAGATGTAATGGCCGGCCGCGGGAATGCTGACATGCATGGCGGTGGCCGTCTGGGGCAGGATGCCCATCATCACGAATTCGGCGGCGCCGAGGATGAAGGCGCCGGAGGCCAGCGCCAGAATGCTTCTCTTCATGGGGATTCCTTATTTTGGATTGTCCGCCGAACCAGCACTTGGATGGTGCCAAGCGTCGGTTCGATATTGCGATTCCCGCGAAACCGACGGTGAGACGGTGCCAAGCGTCGGTTTGATGGAAAGGCAAAGAAAAAGGCGGAACCGAAGTTCCGCCTTAGTTGTCGGGCTGGCGGGATTTGAACCCGCGGCCTCTTCGTCCCGAACGAAGCGCGCTACCAAGCTGCGCTACAGCCCGTTTGGCAACAGTTGGATATATTACACGATTGGGCGCTGTATGCAAGGTCGGCGTGTCGCGTGTTGTGTAGTGGCTTCTCGGTACACTTGGGGCTTATGACTGAGACCAACGAATCCCAAGAGAATCAGAACGAAGAAGAGGCCGCAGTTCCCACCATGACCACGGTGGAACGCGCCGAAATGCTGCTGCAGCAGGATGCTGCGATTCGCGCCAAGATCAACGGCGGCGCCGCGCTGGACGAGGCCGTGGACCCGTCCAATAAGGAATTCGGCCCGCTGGCCCACCCGGAGCAGGTGCAGATGCGTGTGGCCAAGCGCGCCATGATGCTTAAGGAAGGTATCCAGCCGTACCCGGTGACCCTTGACGTCACCGCCACCATCGAAGAGGTCCGCGCCAAATATGACGGCAAGCTCGAAGCGGGCGACGAGACCGAGGACGTGGTCGGCATCGCCGGCCGTGTGCTGTTCCTGCGCAACGCGGGCGGCCTATGCTTCGTGCAGCTGTCCGCCGGCGATGGCACCAAGATCCAGGGCATGATCTCCAAGAAGGAGATCGGCGCCGACTCCCTGAAGCAGTTCAAGCAGCTGGTCGACTTGGGCGACCACCTGTTCATCAAGGGCCGAGTGATCGCCTCCAAAACCGGCGAACTGTCCGTGTTCGCCACCGAATGGGCAATCGCCGCCAAGGCGCTGCAGCCGCTGCCGGCGCTGCACAAGGACCTGAACGAGGACACCCGTACCCGCAAGCCGTACATCGGCATGATCGCGGACGAGAAGATCCGCAACATGGTGCGCAACCGTTCCAAGGCCGTCGCCTCCCTGCGCAAGACCTTCGCCGACCATGACTTCCTCGAGGTCGAGACCCCGATGCTGCAGACCGTGCACGGCGGCGCCGCGGCCCGTCCGTTCACCACGCATATGAACGCCTTCGACTTGGACCTGTACCTGCGCATCGCGCCGGAACTGTTCCTCAAGCGTTGCCTCGTCGGCGGCATCGACCGCGTGTTCGAAATCAACCGCGACTTCCGCAACGAGGGCGTCGACGCCACCCACGCCCCGGAATTCACCATGGTCGAGGCCTACCAGGCCTACGGCAACTACGACACCATCGGCGCGCTCGTCAAGCAGCTCGTGCAGGACACCGCCATGGACGTGTTCGGCAGCCACAAGGTGACGCTGCTGGACGGCACCGAATACGACTTCGGCGGCGAATGGAAGACCATCAGCATGTACGACTCTCTCTCCGAGGCCCTGGGCGAGGAAATCGTGCCGAACGGCGGTCCGGACAACCCCGGCACCTCCGTGGAGCACCTGGGCGAGATCGCCGACAAGCTCGGCGTGGAACGCGACGACGTGGAGAATCACGGCAAGCTCGTCGAACACCTGTGGGAGCACTTCTACGAGGACAAGCTGTACGAGCCGACCTTCGTGCGCGACTTCCCGGTCGAGACCTCCCCGCTGGTCAAGGGCCACCGTTCCAAGGCCGGCGTGGTCGAGAAGTGGGATCTGTACGTGCGCGGCTTCGAACTGGCCACCGGCTACTCCGAGCTCAACGACCCGGTCGTGCAGCGCGAACGCTTCGTGGCCCAGGCCAAGGACGCGCTCGCCGGCGACGAGGAGGCCTGCGACATCGACGAGGACTTCCTGGAGGCCCTCGGTGTGGGCATGCCTCCGGCAGGCGGCATGGGCATGGGCATCGACCGACTGCTCATCGCACTGACCGGCGCCACCATCCGCGAGACCATCACCTTCCCGCTTGTGAAGCCGCTGAACTGAGGCTCCGCCTCAGTTCAGCGGCTTCACGCGAGGCGGCCGAAGAGGAAGCCCTGTGGGCTTCCGTGCCGCCGGAGCCATCCTTAAAAAATAAAAGAGCAATTACTAAAGGGCGTTCCCAATACGGGAGCGCCCTTTTGCATACCCTCGCACACTCTCGCACGCCCAACATCTAACATGAGATTCATGGAAATATCGACTTGGATTCGCGGCGCTCGCCTGAAAACCCTGCCGCTGGCGATCGCCCCAGTGGTTATCGGGGCCGCGCTGTCGTGGCGGGGCGTGTTTCTCTACTCGCAGGGTGGCGATATATGGCATGAGCCGTGTCCGTTCTTCGGCGGGCAGCATGACTTGAGCGAATTGAAATTCGGCTCGCTGGTCGGCGAATGCCAGCGTTCCGCAGGCTGGTTCATCTTGGTGGCGGTACTGTGCGGTTGCGTGGCGTTGTTCCTGCAGGTCGCCGCGAATTTCGCGAACGACTATTCCGACGGCATACGTGGCACCGACGAGGGGCGTGCCGTCGATTCCGCACGGTCATTTGCAAAAACACCATCCGCGGAATCGACTTCGACTCCGGAAATGCTTCCGGCATCGCAGCCCCAGCATGGCCCCGCCCGTCTCGTCGCGTCCGGCGTGAGTCCAAAGAAAGTACTTGCCGCGGCCGGAATCAACGCGCTGATCGCCTGCCTGTGCGGTCTGGCTGTCGTTACATTGACCGGCTACTGGTGGTTCATCCTGGTCGGTATCGCCTGTCTCGTGGCCGGCTGGTGCTACGTCGGCGGCAAACACCCCTATGGCTACCACTATTTGGGTGAGATATTCGTTTTCATCTTTTTCGGGCTCGTCGCCGCCTGCGGCACGATGTTCGCCCTGGCCGGCACAATCTCGACCGAAGGCATGCTCGGCGGCGCCAACGTCGGCCTCATCGCCGCCGCGGTCCTGTGCGTCAACAACCTACGCGACGTCGAAACCGACCGCACGCACGGCAAGCACACATGGATGACCGCTTTGGGCCGGCGCAACGGCACGGTTTTTGCGATTGCGCTGCTGTCCGTCGCCGTGCTGTTGCTCGCCGCTTATATACTGCTGCTGTCGACGCCTGCGATGCCGACAATCGCAATACTGGCGGTCACGTGCGCGATGTGCGCTGCCGCCGCCGTCGCGATCGCAAGAAAAAAATACGGCGAGGCGCTGCCGCTGTGCACGTTCTCCTCACTGGCGCTCGCCGCAACGTACGTGTGTTGCGTGGTGTTTGCCTAGCGCTGCAACGACAGTGCAACGAAATGAAAATTGTTGCAAAACGTGGGGCGTCAATCGTCGGAAACGGCTTGTTTTGGGTGTGCCAAGCGGTAGACTTGCAAGCATGACTTACAAACTAGTACTGCTCCGTCACGGACAGAGCGCATGGAATAAAACCAATCAGTTCACCGGCTGGGTCGACGTCCCGCTGACCGAGCAGGGTGTCGAGGAAGCCAAGAACGGCGGCCGCCTGCTCAAGGAGAAGAACGTCCTGCCTGACATCGTCTTCACCTCGATGCTGCGTCGCGCCATCAACACCGCCAACGTCGCGCTGGACGAGGCCGATCGCCTGTGGATTCCGGTCAAGCGCAGCTGGCGTCTGAACGAGCGTCACTACGGCGCCCTGCAGGGCAAGAACAAGACCGAGATCCGTCAGGAGTACGGTGACGAGAAGTTCATGCTGTGGCGTCGTTCCTACGCCACCCCGCCGCCGGAGATCGATCCGAACGACGAGTACGCGCAGAACAACGATCCGCGCTACACCGGCGATCCGGTTCCGGAAGCCGAGTGCCTGGCCGACGTGGTCAAGCGCGTTGAGCCGTACTTCAAGTCCGACATCGAGCCGGAGCTGAAGGCTGGCAAGACCGTTCTGATCGCCGCTCACGGCAACTCCCTGCGCGCCATCGTGAAGATGCTGGACAACCTCTCCGAAGAGGAGATCGCCAAGGTCAACATCCCGACCGCAATGCCGCTGCTGTACGAGCTGGACGAGAACTTCAAGCCGATCAAGCCGCGTGGCGAGTACCTGGATCCGGAAGCCGCCGCTGCCGGCGCTGCCGCCGTCGCCGCTCAGGGCCAGAAGTGAGTTTGTTGCGATTGGGCGCGTGAATAGTCGCGGCTGATCGCACGAAACACATACGAAAAGGTGGGAACCTGCATACCGTAGGTTCCCACCTTTCGTTATTGCTGGCGCCTTTGTCGGTAAGTCTTTTTCACGTTGTATCTGCGTTTTGCTGATGTCGCCTTGCCTGCGCGGCTCGGCGGGTGCCGTGCGGCGCAGGCAAGGCGGACAAAACGGAATCGCAAGAACGTCAGATCACGCCGTATTCCTTGAGCAATGTCGGAATATCAGTGGAATCCAGCTTCTTCACGATCTGTTTCAACACGCCCCTTTCGATGGGGTTGAGCTTCATATCGGTGATCGGTTTGCCGTCTCGCAGCATCACCGTGGCGTTGAGCAGGTTGCGCACGTCATAGACCGAACCCCACACCTCCGGCACGCCGCGGTCCACGTCGCACAGCGTGTACACGGCCTCCATGCCGGTGCGCATCGAATATTCGGTGGTGAAGATCGTGTCGCGCGGCGTTTCCGCGAATTGGCCGAGGAACGCGAAATTCACCGCGCCATCCGGCACCACATCGGGGCGGTCGCCGGCGGAACGCGGCATGAAGAACGCGTCGATGTACGGCATCATCACCGGAACCGTGTTGGCGTGGTTCTTCGCCAGGTCGGCGATCTTGTCGGTCGGCACGCCCATATGGTACAGCCACTCCTCGCAGATCTCCTCGCCGGTGCAATCCTGCATCGGCTTCTTCACATAGTTGCCGGGCTTGTCGGGGAACAGACCGTACACCCATGCGCACAGCTGGTCCTTCGGCTGGTCGCGGAACTGCTGCTGGCGATTCAGCGTCCAGCTCATCAGCCAATTGGAATCCTCAACGGTGACGATGCCGCCGGTCACCACACGTCCGGAGAACGGGTCGCGCTTGCAGATCTTCTGGATGTACGGCGGAATCTCGGCGTCCAACGTGGTGACGGTGGCGCTCATCCACTTCGAATGCTCAGGGTCGGAGCAGAACACGTCCGGATGGCCGAAGCTCGGATCCTGGGCCGCGATGCGACGCCACATATCCCAGCCGCCGCCGGGCTTGATCTCCGGAGCCCACGCGGCCGGTTCGGTCTGCGAACCCATCGAGGAGTTCTCCACGCAGCCGCCATTGGTGATGAACACCAGATCGTTCTCGCTCAAATCGATGCTGCGGGTCGTGCCATCCGCCTCGGTCAGGTCGATGCGTGTGGCCATCTTCTTGGTCGGCGAGCTGAACGGATTGCGCGGATACGCGCCGTATTCGGCCTGCTTCCTCAAAATCGTGTCCTGCCCGGTGCCGGTGCGCTGGCGTACGGGACCCATGCCGCCGCCAATCGCGAAATCGACGTTCTCCACCTTCACGTTGTAGTGGAACTGCACGCCGAAGCCTTCCAGATACTTGATCATCGGCAGAATCATCGACTCGTACTGGTTGTAGCGGGTGAACCGCAACGCGCTGAAGTCCGGCAGTCCGCCGATATGGTGGATGTAGCGGCGGATGTACAGCTTCATCTCCAAAGCGCTATGCCAGTTCTCGAAGGCGAACATGGTGCGCCAGTACATCCAGAAGTTCGAATCGAACACCTCATCGTCGAAGAAGTCGGAGATCTTCTTGCCGTATAGTTCCTCGTTCGGTGTGAAGAACAGCTTCATGATCTCCATCGACGCCTTGTCGGACAGCGCGAACTTGCCGTTCGTGCCGCCGTCCACGCCACGCGCCTTAGTGGAGCGGCATAGCGAATAGTTCGGATCCTCCTTGTTGAGCCAGTAGTATTCGTCCAATACGGACACGCCATCCGTTTCGATGGACGGAATGGAACGGAACAGATCCCACATCACCTCGAAATGGTTGTCCATCTCGCGTCCGCCACGCATCACATAGCCGACGCCAGGAATGTTCGCGCCATCGCAGGCGCCGCCCGGAACCGGGTCCTTCTCGAACACGTGGATGTGGTCGCCGGGCATCTGCGCGTCACGTACCAGATAGCAGGCGGCGGACAGCGCTGCAAGACCCGTGCCGATGATGTAGGCGTTCTTGCTGTCGATCCCCTCGGGCTTCTTTGGCCGGGCGAATGCTTCGTAATTGCCGTTGGAATAGTACATGACTTCCTCCTTTGGATGCCGCTGGGCACTATTGTGCCGCGTCGTGGGACACAAGTATACGGGCATGAACTGGACGCGATGTCTAGTTTTTACGACTATCGGAGGAATTTCGCTTATAGGTGGCGGATTGCGCCTGCATGCGAAAGTGATTTTGCCTATATGTGGCAGATTTCTTTTGGAAAAGGATGTTCGGGGGCGGGATTTTTACCCCCTTATGATGTTTTGGCCGAGGTCATCTGCCACATATAAGCGAGATGGGTGGCTTCCAAACGGAAACCACCCATCTCGTCAAGGAAAATGCAAGAAGAGGTGAGGAACCCTCAGTCGATGTCGGTGCCTTCGTCGCGGGTCGGCTCCTTGGACGGGTCGAAACCGGAGACGATGAACACCACGCGGCGGGCCGCGGAAACGGCGTGATCGCCGAGACGCTCCATGAAGCGGCCGGTCAGGACCACGTCGATGAGCTGCTGGTTGGTGCCCTTCCAATCCTCGGACTGGGCCAGTTCGAAGGTCTTCTTGTGCAGAGCGTCGAGCTTGTCGTCGTTGAGGATGATTTCCTCGGCGGTCTTGGTGTCGCGGTCGGTGAGCATGGAAACCACCTGGTCGGCCACATTGTCAAGGAACGCCTGCATTTCGGCGAACAGCGGCTGGGCATCGGCCGGCAGCGGGGAAGCAGGATAGGTGCGGCGGGCCGCTTCGGCGATGTGACGGGCCAGATCGCCCATGCGCTCGAACGTCGCGGCCAGACGCAGGGTGGAGACGACCACGCGCAGATCGGTGGCCACCGGGTTCTGCTTGGCCAGCAGCTTCACGCACTGGTCGATGACGCTGGATTCGAGGGCATCGATTTCGATGTCGCCGTCGATGACGGCCTGGGCGGCTTCAAGATTCTGGTTCAGCAACGCGTCGCCGGCACCATTGATTGCCTTGCGAACGTCTTGCGCCATGCGGTCGAGGTCATCGGCGACTGCCTTGAGCTCTTCATTGAAGATAACGCGCATATGCTTGCCTTTCAAATGCTTCACGTATGTCAATATCGGGTTCGGATATAACCTCTCCCAAGTGTATTAGGGAATTGGCGGATTCGCACGTGACGGACGTGTTGTTCCGCCAATGTTCACCGGCACGTTCACCCTGCGTTCACGAAAATCGCGCCACGACCATTCATCGGGGAACGTCAGGGTGTGCGAGAATGAAGACATGTTTGAATCCGTAGGCACGTGGTGGCGCAATCTGACACATCGCCATGGTGACGATCGCAACAATGATGATACTTTGGACGACGCGACGAACACGTTGCTGTCCATACTGCCGCTGGCCTCCATCGTGGTCGACGAGCATGACGAGGTGATACGCGCGCATCCGGACGCCTACGCCCTTGGCGTGGTGCGGGACGACGCCATCGCCGATGACACCGTGGCAAGCGCGGTGCACGAGGTCCGTGCCCACGGCGGCAAGAAGCAGTTCAGCCTGACCACGACCACGTTGCATGAGCCGAAGAAGGCTCCGAAAGCAGGGAAGCCAACCATGCGGGAGGTTGCCAAACAGGCGTTGATCGGCCAATCGCCGGACAAGCCGGTGACCACGGTGTCCCGCCCGAACTGGCTGAAGGTGATCGTAGGCAGGCTCAACGAACGCTTTGTGGTGGTGCTGGTTTCCGACGTGAGCGAAACCGTCCGTTTCTCCCAGATCCGTGATTCCTTCATCACCAACGTTTCGGAGCAGCTCCTCAAGCCGACGCAGTCGCTGGAGGAGCTTGCGGACGCGTTGGAACATGACTCGGACAATAAGGCCGCGATTGAGGGGAACACCGTAAAACTGCGCCAATCCTGCGCTCGCATGGAACATATGGTGTCCGGCCTGCTGCTGCTTATCAAGGCGCAGGAACCGATTCTGCCGACGGCGAGCAACCGTATCAACGTCATGGAACAGGTGAAAACCGTCGTCGGCGCGCATCGCGACATGGCGCAACGGCGCGGCATCGACATTGAAATCGATGGCGACGAATCGCTGGACATCAACGGGGAAGGCGAGCAGATTCAGGCCGCGGTCGCAAAGCTGCTCGAAAACGCCATCGCCTATTCACCGGACGGCAAGGGCATAACCGTATCCGTCAAGCCGAACGAGGACGGCACCAAAGTGCTGCTCAGCGTGCTTGACCGTGGTTGCGGCATTGCACAGAAGGAGCAAAGCCGTATTTTCGAACGGTTCTACCGTGGCGGCAACCAGAATGGGTATTCCGAGGAAGGCATCGGTTTGGGCCTTGCCATCGTCAAGCATGTGGCGTTGACCCACCATGGCTCCGCTTCGGTGTGGAGCGCTCCGGGACAGGGCAGCACGTTTACGTTGGAGCTGCCGGTCGCCAGAAATTAGCGGCGATTACAGAGCGTTGGGACACGCCATATACGGCAAGGGCCGCTTCCGCAGGTTGGTGCGGAAGTGGCCCAATGTTGTTACCGGTTATTTCGCGATTGGCTGAACCGCCGGTCGGGTTATTCGCCAAGACGGCGGTAGTCCCACCGGTCGAAATGCTCCCAAACCAGCATGAGCACGCCGATCACCGTGCCGGCGGCGCACATGGTCTGCAATCGTTCGACATTGATGCCGAAGGCCAGCAGAATCATGCAGATCACCAAGGCGATGGCCCATAATGCGGTGCCGAACGTGAACACCTTCCGCAGGTCGACGCGCACCGGTTTGGGGGAGGGTTTGCGCACGCTTGGGTCGATAATCGGAGCAAATTTCATACCGTTACCTTACCTCGGTGCGCGCGTCACAGGTGCTCGGCCACGTAATCGACGCACTTCGTAAGCGCCTCGACGTCGCTCGGCTCCACGGACGGAAACACGCCGATGCGCAGCTGGTTGCGGCCGAGCTTGCGGTAGCCGTTGGTGTCCATAATGCCGTTCTCGCGCAACGCGGCGACCACTTGGGAAGCGTTGATGCTCTCGTCAAGGTCGATGGTGACCACGGCGTTGGAACGTGCGTTTTCGTCGGAAACGAACGGCTGCGCGTAATCGGACCTCTCCGCCCACTGGTACAGCAGCGACGCGGAACGTGCGCAACGCGCCGTGGCCCAGGCGAGGCCGCCATTGTCGTTAAGCCAGCGCACCTGGTTCTCCAGCATGACCAGCGTGGCCACGGCGGGCGTGTTCAGCGTCTGGTCCTTACGGGAGTTCTCGATGGCGGAGGTCAGGGACAGGAACGGAGGAATCCAGCGTCGCGCGCCCGGCAGGCTGACGCTTTTAGCGATGCCGTAGGCGCGGTCGATCGCAGCCGGGGAAAGCACGGCGATCCACAGGCCGCCGTCGGAGCCGAACGCCTTCTGCGGGGAGAAGTAGTAGGCGTCGGTCTGGCTGATATCCACGTTCAGCGCGCCGGCGCCGCTCGTGGCATCGATCAGAGTCAGCGCGCCCTGCTCCTTGGAACCTTCGACACGCTTGACCGGGGCCGCCACGCCAGTGGACGTTTCGTTGTGCGCCCAGCAGTAAGCGTCCACATATTCGGTGAGCTCCGGCAGGCGATACGTGCCCGGTTTGCCCGCGAAGATCTCCGGATCCTCAAGGAACGGCGCGGATTGCGCGGACTTGGCGAATTTCGCGCTGAAGGAGCCGTACGTGCCGAACGCCGCCTTGCGGGTGATAAGCGACGCGCAGGCGATGTCCCAGAACGCGCTGGCGCCGCCGTTGCCCAGCACGACCTCATAGCCGTCGGGAATCTGGAAGAAATTCGACAGGCCTTCGCGGATGGAGCCGACCACCTGCTTGACCGGGGTCTGGCGGTGCGAGGTGCCCAGAAGATTGCGCGCGCCCGCGTCGAGCGCCTGGACCTGCTCCGGACGGATTTTGCTCGGCCCCGAGCCGAAACGTCCATCCTCCGGAAGCATGTTGGTAGGAATGTTCACAGTGTTCGTCATGTCATCCAAGGGTAGTCAGAAGGTCGGATTGCGCGTTGATATGGCCGTTTTCCGGACGTTCCTCCACCCGTGGCGAATTATTTGCGCAAGGACGGGGTCTTGATGATAATCCCTATGTCGGTGTACCCTTACCCTTGTGACGGTTCTGTAACCGTGCGCGGTCATAAGCTGCGACGGTTTCGCAATCCGCAAGGAGTGATTGATATATGAGGCATGCGGCGCATAAAGCTGCCAAGGTTTCGCACGCGCAATTCAGCCTATCCAAGGCGTTGTTCACGGCGAACCGGGGCTCCCATACCGCTAAGGCCGTGCGAATGGCACAGCTGGCGGAAGGCGGCGCCGTAGTCGGACTCGCTCCGGAAGTCGTGGATAAACTGAATGAAGTGGCTCCAATGAGCCGCCGTGCCATGCGTGAGGCCGCCAAAGCCGCTTCCCGCAAATCCGCGTTGGTGACCTCCGCTTCGTTGGCGGCGCTTGTCGGCACCGCGGCGACCGCGTTGGCGTTCGGCCAGCAGAACGCATCCCGACTGGTGCTTGCGGACGACGGTACCGAAACGTCCCAGATCAAACGTGTGTCCGATGGAGCGGCATCCCGTTCCGAAGGACGTACCGCCCTTAAGGAACTGGCTTCCACCAGCAACAACGGCGGTTGGCAGCTGGGAGACACCAGCGCTTCCATGGACGCCAGCCTGATGTCCAAGTCCATCGCCGACAATCCGAACGTCGCCGTCCTGATGGACCAAGACAGCAGCGCCTTACCGGCTAACTTCAATCCGAACCATGCCACCGGAGACGTCGGCAACGCCTACGAGTTCAGCCAGTGCACGTGGTGGGTGTATGTGCGCCGCCATCAGCTCGGTCTGCCTGCAGGCTCCCACATGGGCAACGGTTGCCAGTGGGCCGATTCGGCCCGCGCCTTGGGCTATTGGGTTGATAACACGCCGCGCCATGTCGGCGACATCATCGTGTTCGCCGCAGGCCAGGAAGGTTCCGACTCGTATTACGGCCACGTCGCCATCGTTGAGAAAATCAACGACGACGGCTCGATCGTGACCTCTGAATCCGGCGCCTCCCTCAATGGCGGCACGTATTCCCGCACGCTCACGAACGTGGGCGATTTCCAGTATATTCACTACTGAGTTTCCCTACCGACGACCGTGCCCCTTTTCTTGTAAGAGGGTTGCTGTAAGCTAAGGATTCGATGAAGCATATTAAGCATTGTTCCGTGATTGCTGCGCTCGCCGCGGCCGCTCTTACTTTCGCCGGGGTGGCACCTGCCGCGCTGGCAGCCAATGATGGCGCCACGCAAGATGCTGTCGTTGCTACCCGTTCGTTCCCGAAGACCAACGCCGTGAAGAAGAACATCCTCGCGGAGGCATCGTCCACCCAGGTCGAATCCGATTCCGACTGGGGCGGTGTGGAAAGCCTGAACGTTCCCCAAACCAAATCTCAAGCCGAAAAAGACGTCGAAGCCGCCGCAGCGGCAGCGGAACAGCAGCGTCAGCAGCAGGCCCAGGCTCAAGCACAGGCCCAAGCCGCTTCTCGTTCCGCCGCTCGAAGCGACCTCAGCAGCAGCGGTTCCTTCACCGTGACGCCGCCTGATGGGGCCAGCGTGTCCAGCCTGCTGACGTTCGCGAACCAGTTCGTCGGCAAGGTTCCGTATGTGTCCGGCGGCAATACCCCGTCCGGTTGGGATTGCTCCGGTTTCGTGCAGTATGTCTACGGCCAGATGGGCGTCTCCCTGCCGCATTACTCCGGTGCTCAGGCGACTGTGGGTCGCGCGGTTGGCAGCCTCGCCGACGCGCAGCCGGGAGACATCATCGCCAATGCGCAGCATGCCGCGATCTATGTCGGCAACGGCATGGTCATCAACTCCCAGCTGAACGGCACCCGCTACGATCCCATCGCATGGGTGTTCCCCAGCAGCTACAGCATTCGTCGAATCTTCTGAAGCTTTGACATTGAGCTAAGGGCGTATTTCCGTGAGGAATACGCCCTTTTGCTTTGTTATTTTCCGCGTCGTTACTTGAAAACCGCATGTCGCGCGGTATGGTGGAAGTCAGGTGCAACGCATAGTCGCGTTGCCGCAACCTGATTCAAGGGAGGTCGCTCATGATCAATGACAAGGCAATCCTCGTAGGTGTCGATGGATCCCACGCCAGCTACAAGGCGACATGGTGGGCAGCAAATTACGCGAAGCATGCGGGACTGACCCTGCAGATCGTCTGCGCATATTCGCTGCCAAGCTATGCGGCAGTGTCTTTCGATGCCACGTATACGGCCATGGGCGATGACAATGCCGCGCACAACGATGCGCAGGAGATTCTGTCGAAGGCCAAGGCCATCGCCGACGAGCAGGGCGTCGAGGCATCGACGTTGATCGTCACCGGAGATCCCGCATCCGTGTTCGTCGAACTGTCGCGCAACTACAACCTCATCGTCATTGGCAACCGTGGCAAGGGTGGTCTGGCCGAACGACTGCTCGGCACCACCAGCTCCAGCCTGCCGGCATACGCGTACTGCCCGATCGTCGTGGTGCCGTACACCGACGACGAAGGCAACCTGATGCACTTGAACAACACCATCACCAAGGTGGCAGTCGGCTCCGACGAATCCAAGTGGGGTCTGAAGGCGTTGGAGATCGCGGCCGCGTTCGCCGATTCGTGGGGTGCCGAGCTGGACGTCATCTCCGCCGTGCCGAACATGAAGGGCTCCGAGGATGAAGGCGTCATGGCGTCCTTCCAGGAGGATCTGGATGTGCGCATCAAGCCGCTTGAAGAGGCGTACCCGAACCTCAAGATCAACAAGCAGATCGTGCCCGGCCCCGCAGCCGGCGCACTGACCAAGGCCAGCTACGATCATGACGTCGTCGTGGTCGGCTCCCGTGGTCGTGGCGGCTTCACCGGTCTGCTGCTTGGCTCCACCAGCCAGGGTCTGCTGCAGCATGCGGTCGGACCGGTCTACGTGGTGCCGCGCAAGTATGTGGAAGCCGCGGAGACCCGTCTCGACACCGTGCCGAGCTCGCCTGCCGACGTCACGCCGAAGGCGATCGACGACATCAAGGGCGTCGAGGAAGTGCCGGTCGACAAGGCCAAGCCGGAAGTGGTCGAAGCCATCGAAACGAAGATCGATCCGGACCGTCAGTGACGGTACGGCAAATCGACTGAAATCGATATAAAAACCGCATAGAAGAGGGTGGCTGCGATTCCAACGAAACCGCAGCCACCCTCTAACTATGTGCGGTACGTGCGCTCAGTGCTTGACGGTGACGTTCATACGCACCGGCGTCGGCTCGACGTACGTATGCTTGACCGTGCAGCCCTTCTCGATATGACGGCTGACGCGATCGGCGAGCTTTTCGGCATCCTCATCGCTCAAACCGGCGTCGGTGGCGTCGATGACCACCTGCTCGTCGAAACCGATGTAGGCGTCGGTATCGGCATCATACGTGCCGTCCACCACGATCTTCGCGCCCTTGCCATCGCCCAGCGTATGCTCGACGGCGAACTGGCTGGACAGCGCGGCGCAACCGGCCAGCGCGACCTTCATCAGATCGCCCGGCGTGAACTGGCCACGGCCCTTGCCGAACTTGATGTGCGCGCCATCCTCGCTGAACGCGTCCCAGGAACCGTCCTTGTTGCGCTCTACCCACAGCCTCTTGCCCATGGAAACTCCTCATGTCCTGTGGCGCGCCGTTCGCGCCAATCCGTGATACCAATCTAGCGCATCGAAACGGACGTGGGGGAGTGCGTTCCGCAAGATGAAGCGATACGGTTTTGTGATTCGTTGCGATTGCGCTGGAGGCCGGCGGACGGCCGGGATGCGCGTTGGCGGCACACTCAAGGCCGTTCGGCCAAGCTTACGGCCTTACAACGTGCATCCCGGCCGTCCGCCTCCACGCCACCGGCTAAACTTGCCTATTATGGCTTTGACTTCCGAACAACTCGCAGACATCCGTACTCGTATTCCCGCACGTCCGGAAACGGACATTCCCATGCCTTACGAGGATCTGGTACGCAAAATCCTTACGGAAGGCACACTGAAATCCGACCGCACGGGCACGGGCACTATTTCCCTGTTCGGCCAGCAGATGCGTTTCAATCTCAAAGACAGCTTCCCACTGCTCACCACGAAGACGGTGTTCTTCAAAGGACTCGCCTACGAGCTGCTGTGGTTCCTCAAAGGCTCCACGAACGTACGTTGGCTGCAGGAGCACAACGTGCACATTTGGGACGAATGGGCCGACGAGAACGGCGATTTGGGGCCGGTCTACGGCGCGCAGTGGCGTAGCTGGCCGGCGCCGACGCCGTACGATCCGAACCGCACCATCGACCAGATCTCCAACGTGCTCGACCTGATCCGTAACCACCCCGATTCGCGCCGCATGGTGGTTTCCGCATGGAACCCGGCGGAAGTGGAGAACATGGCCTTGCCGCCATGCCACGCCCTATTCCAGTTCTACGTGGCCGACGGCCGCCTGAGCTGCCAGCTGTACCAGCGTTCCTGCGACATGTTCCTCGGCGTGCCGTTCAACATCGCCTCCTATTCGCTGCTCACCCTCATGATGGCCCAGCAGACGGGACTCGAGCCCGGCGAATTCGTTTGGACCGGCGGCGACTGCCACGTCTACGACAACCACATCGACCAGGTGTTGGAACAGCTGAGCCGTACGCCGTACCCGTATCCGCAGATCCGCATCAGGAAGGCCGATTCGCTGTTCGACTACGATTACAGCGATTTCGAAATCGTGAATTACCAGCATCATCCGACCATCAAGGCACCGGTGGCGGTCTGAGGTTGTTGCCGCCGTCTGGCGCGTCTGCGCCAGACGGTAGACTACTGACCCTAGTTCCGACTTCAAGGAGTGAGTGAAATGGAGCACGATAGTAGCCGCAGTGGCTATCACGAACCCGAGCCCGGACTTGCCGGGCGTGAAGACGAGGAGGATTGGGGCGACGATTTCCCCAAAACCTTCTCTGTGAATCTGATTTGGGCGCAGGCCTGTGACAAGGAAGGTCACGACGGTGCCATTGGATTCGAAGGCGGCATGCCATGGCATCTGCCTGAGGATATGAGGCATTTCACGGAGCTGACCGTCTCCCATCCGGTTATCATGGGCCGCAAGACGTGGGAGTCGCTAAGCCCGAAGTTCCGTCCGCTGCCCAACCGCGACAACATCGTCATCTCGCATGACCCGTCCTATTTCGCGCCGGGCGCCACCGTGGTGGATTCGCTGGATGACGCGTTGGATCTGGCCCGTCAGGAGGCCATTCCGGATGACGGCTTGGACCGCAGTGAAATCTGGGTCATCGGCGGAGCCAAAGTATTCGAGGAAGCGATGCCATTCGCCGACAAGGCGTATGTGACGCAGATCAGCATGCACGTGAACGCCGACACCTACGCGCCCGATATCCACGCATTGGTGGAATCCGGAGCATGGCGCGTGGCCGAGGAAGGCACGTGGCAGAAGGCGCGGAAAGGAAACGACCAAGTCGAAGGCTTCCGTTTCGTGACGTACGAAAGAAACCACGAGGAGTAACTTTTCATGTATACCGTGATGACCGTGTGCACGGGCAACATCTGCCGCTCACCCATGGCTGAAATCATTCTGCGCGCCGAATTCGGGCGCCGCGGCTTGGCTGACAAGGTCAACGTCGAATCCAGCGGCGTCAGCGACGAGGAATACGGCAATCCGATCGACCGCCGTGCCGTCAAGGTACTTAAGGAACGCGGCTACGAGCTGCCGGCGCACCATTTCGCGCACCGCATCACGCGCGACGAAATCGAACGCACCGACCTGTTCCTGCCGATGACCGCCTCGCACATGCGCGCGCTGCTCCGTCAGCTGCCGCAAGCCAAGCGCAGCGAAGTGCACATGTACCGCAGCTTCGACCCGAATCTGCCGAAGCCGGCCGCGGGACGTGAGGACAGCATCGACCTGGTGGACCCGTGGTACGGTGGTCCACGCGAATTCGAAGTGGCGATCGACCAAATCGAAGAGGTGGCGCCATATATCGTCGATTGGGTCGAACAGCAGTTGCAGAACTGATTTTTTATTGCGATTGCGGCATGCTTGATGGTTTCAAGCGTGCCGCTTTTGTTTTTTGCGATTTATTGCGATTTTTTTGGGGGGGGCTGGCTGTGTTGTGAAGTTGCGATTTTTCTGATGTTGCGGTGTTTGGTGGGATTGAATATACGGCGTTTTTGCGATGTTGCGATTGCGGGGTGTCCGGTGGAGGCCGGCATATGCGTTGCAAGGCACACTCAAGGCCGTTCGGCCGAGCTTGCGGCCTTGCAACGCATATGCCGGCCTCCACCTCGTTTTTATTGGCAGGGTGGGGGGGTGCGTCGTGCCTTGGGTGAGAAGGCTGAAA
>OGOP01000994.1_pt1 | contig 22197 bp, 17 predicted proteins | sample 1552591 | NCBI WGS metagenome assembly OGOP01 (sample SAMEA2580120, study PRJEB22360) | human gut metagenome | biome: human gut; feature: human-associated habitat; material: faeces | place: Denmark | collected 2008/2010 | reverse complement strand
ATTATATAATATATTAAATAGTGTATCGCGCTTTCAATTAGAATTCTTATGTTTGCCACATTACTCATATGAGTAGTACGACAATGTGAAATGGTAAAAACGTTGTGAGTTTCGTAGGTGCGCATTGGGTTGTCTTCTATCATCAAATGTATTTTTAAAGAAAAAGTATAGATTGTTTGCATATGTGGAAACTAATGCTTAACTTTGTGCAGAGGATTATCGAACGAAAAATCCATAACGTAATATGGATTTTAGACTAACACTTCGTGCGTCGCTTAAAAATCCAGATTACGCTCATGGGCATCTGCCCCCGAGACCCCTGACTGGGAGTGACCCTCTCCCAGACCCTCCGCTCAGGGCTTCCGCCCTAAGAACCTGACGAGGGGATGACTCTTCCCCTCGACCTCTCAGCAGGCGTGTCACCCTGCACCCGACCAGAACGGATTTCTGGACTATCTGAAAGGAAGAAAATCTATGGAAACTCTAAAGCCCAAAGCTGCCGTTCACGGCCAACCGCAAAAAGCATTCTCCAAAAACGCATCTGACGAGAACGAAAGATGGCGTTGGGAGCAGGACATGTATGCTCGAAAAAATGCAGATCTCGATAAGAACAATCACTATGACTATAGTAGAAAAGGGTTGAACTTCGAGATTGTCAAAGGCGAGATAAAACCTCTTGGCTTGCAAGAGAAGCGACTTCATGAACGCTTTCAAGACAAGCTCGAAGAACTTGGATTCAAAGGCTACAAAGATGGTGCACAGAATATGCCGAACGCTTGTGTCGATTGGGTGTTTTCCGGAGACCATGACCGTATGTGCGAGATGGCCTTTGGCGCATCCTACAGGGATATCGACTACACAGCCGGGACTGATAATTCTGAGGCTATAAAAAACACCGATGCCTATAAGTTCACTGCCAGTGGCTACTCGCTAGGGGCCATGCCCAATATCTATCAATGGGCCTTGGACAGTTATCGTTTCGCTTGTAAAAAGTGGGGTGAGGATAACATCATCGGGGCTGAGGTGCATCTTGATGAAACGACCCCGCACATGCACCTGTTGATGGTTCCTGTTGCCGAGCGCAAGACCCGTGGCCGGGCAAGCACAAAGTATCAGAAGAAATCAGACTCGTCAATCATCATCAAGAAGAAAGAGTATGAAGCTCTTTCTGATGAAGAGAAGGCCAATTATGCTCCTGTAGCTAAAGCATCAAAAAAATTAGTGAGTTATTCCGGAGTGTTCGGTGATAACTACGGGGAGCGTAAGCAGTACATGAAGGATTTCCATACTGAGTATTATGACAAGGTGGGTCAGAAGTATGGACTTGAGCGAGGCGATGACCTGGATCTTCTTGATCCGGAGGAAAGGCGTAAGCGCAGGCACATGCGGAAGGATCAGCTTCACGCAGTACAGGAACATGATAAAAAGCTGGCCGAACAAGCTGAACGAAATAAAGTCTTGGAGGAAAAACGTGATGAACTTGATAGAGCTATCAAGGACAAACAGATCAATGCTGCCCAAATAGACAAAGCCATAGAGGAAAGTAAAGCAACCTTGGCTAATGTCAAGGAGGAGCTTGCTGCAGCAAAGGAAGATGTAACCGTTTACTCTTATGAAGCTGATCAAGCATTACAGAGACGTGATGGACTGTTAAGTGAAATCAGCAAGTTAAACAAAAACTTGGATTTGCGTAAACAACGTGATAAGGAGATTCCGACACTGAAAGAAATCATAGAGCGAGAAAATCGAGATAAGAAAGTACCATCATTGGCTGATATCATCGCCCGAGAGAATCGTGATAAGGCAGTACCATCATTGGAACAAATCATAGAAAGGGAGAACCGTGACAGGAAAGCACCATCTTGGAACGACATTATTGCCAGAGAAAATTGTAATAAGGCAGTACCATCACTTAAAGACATCATTGCCCGAGAAAATCGTAATAAGGCAGTACCATCATTGGAACAAATCATAGAAAGGGAAAAACGAAACGCAGATGTGCCATCATTAAAGGAAATTGAGGCAAGGGAAGAAAAGGCAAAGGATGGCAGGAAAAAATACTATCAGTCTTTTGTCTTGCCAAAGGTAGAGGAGGAACTGGATGTTTCAGTAGAACCCTCTAGAACTGGTAGAATGGCTGTTTTTGCGGCCGTTAATGGGACTTGGTTGAGTGGAGTCTATCTTACAGAGCAACAGATTGAAGATTACAATAGTGGTCTTGCGACTGCAGATCAATTGGCAGCTCAGTTGTTGTCGGCAACAATACTGAAGAAGGTAAATGAAGAGAAGGCTGCCAAAATCAGCCGTGAAGTAGATAATCTACAAAAACAAAAGCAACAGCTAGTCGCTGATGTAACAGCACTGGAAAAGAAACAAAATGAAATTATAGGGATTTACAACTCGAATAAAGAAATCTATGATAAGATTCATAAAGAATATGCCGACTATCAGAAACTAGTAAAGTCTATGATTATGGCGTATGATTATAGAGTGCACCCATTGCCAGGCGTATTTCAGGCTCTTATCGATTCGGAGGGTATTCCTGAAAGAAGTGAATACGATGAAAGATCCTACTTCACTGGACATAGATGGAATAATGGTAATCCATATATCCAGATACATACTATCCCTGATCACACTACATACATAAGTATAACTAAAGAGGACTATCAGAGAATCGAGAACAATCAGACAACCATGTGGGAGTTTGTAAATAGAAAGTATGCTCCAGTTGCCGTAAAGAACTCTACGGATCTCGAGCAACAGTTTGGTATCAGCAGGGGAAATGGTATAGGTCGATGAAGGGAACCTCTCTAAAAACACATACATACCGACACTTCTACATATCTACGTGTAGAAGTGTCAATGCGTATAGTAGTATATAGTTCCCCATGTCTATATCGACATATTATCTTGAATCTGAGCTTTGTATTCAGCTTCGTTTGTCTCTAAGAATGTTGATACAGCCGCATTCAAAAGCTGCCTAACAGGATAATTCAATCCAGAAGCACGAAGTAATTCTAACTTCTTCTTCAGTTCGGAGTCTAACCAAACCTGGGCTCCACGGTCTTGAACTGTAGCCTTCTGCTTATACTCATCAGCAAGTTCTAGAAAACGCTTCCATTGCTTACCACCTGTATGTGCTACTTTCGTAGAACGTGTCGTAGGGGTTGTAAGACCATCTGCCGGAGTTGTCGGAACTGACTGTGAAAGGCTCACTGTTTTTTGCATCTTTATATTTCCCATATTGAAACTATTTTATTGTATCCATTTATAAATTCCATCAAAGGTATCTTTAAGCCTCGAGGCCTGTTCCGATGTATATGCAAGCGTAGATATGCGCTCAAAGCATTTAAGGCGAGGCACCTCCCTCGTCAGCCAAGAACCCTTAAAATGATGCTGTAATTCATATCCGTATCCTCTTTCCTTTCTCGCATCTTCTGCGCTTTTTCTGGCAGCGATGGCATTAGGTACGAATATCAATCGAGCAGTCGAGTTGAATTTGCGGACGGTCTCTGCAAATCGCTTGGTGGAGTTGATTGTGAATACCTGGTAGGTCATGGGGCAAATGATAATGTCTGCTGCCATGTACAATGGAGCAAGGTTGTCATCTGACAAATTGCCGGGTACATCAATAAGTATCGTGGCAGGCAGCTGTCTGAGTTGCTTCATAGCAGTTTTCACTTGGTTGGCTCCTCGACAGTCTATCCATGTCATGTCCCATGGCAAATCATCTTGACTAATACCAGAAGACTTCACTTCCTGATCACGTAGTTCAAAGAGAGATTGCTGCAGGTCGGCATCAGCCACCACTACAGGCATTCCTTTGGATGCCATGTCATGGGCAAGAAAGGTGCAAAGGGTGGACTTTCCTACACCGCCCTTCTGATTGGCGAAAAGTACTATCTTATTTTTCATTTGAAAATAGTCAGATCTTTAATGGTTGCACGAGCTATTTCTTCCTCTCCATGGTAGAGAACCTTCTCCAATCCGACACATTCTTTGTCGCACCGATAATCGAAAGTTTCGAAGGCTGCCTTCGCCTCCGACTCGTTTGTGAAGTCTCCGCACCATGCGTTATCTGGTTCTGTGTAGATGCTGTATTTGTCCATAACCTCTTGATTTTTAATTTCTAATGCAAAGATACGAATAATAATCGACGTTTAAAAGTGTAGATACGTCTATTTGTATATAATTAACACACGTATAAGTGTAGACATGTAGTAAGTGTAACTTCTAATAAAAAAACATATGCAAACCACTTAATGTTTGGAATAAAAATATTAACTTTGCAAACAAAAACGCTTTTGTTTATGAACCCAAATCATTTCCTTTCGTTGCTGTTCATATGTGCAACGCTCCTTGTATCCAGTTGTGCGAATGAGGAAAGCGAGTTTAGTGACTTCAGTGAAAAAAGCACCAAGTTAGAACAGTCTATCATTAATAGCCAAGATAGCACCATAATACCTCTTGAAGGTGACAGGGAAAGCATTCGTCATTTGAAAAATCACATGAAGACAAGGGCTAGTTATGACTATAATGATGATCAATATTTAAGTGAGGAATTAAGGCAATTAGACGAGATTCCGATTTATTTACAAGTCCAAGGCAATTCAGATGGAAGACAATATTTGAGTGCAACAGAAAAAGGCAAAGAGCTTACCATTGAATACTTCAATGGAAAATCTGATAATCAGAAGTTCTATTTAAAGATTCTTCCAGCCGTAGCTGGTATTCCCTATCTTATTTACTCTAAGAAAACTGGTACCCCACTAAAGTTAGGAGCTTATAAAAGTAAGCCTGATGTTAAGATTCTATATGCCAGTCAAGATGCTTCTGGAAGTCTCTTCGGTGCATCTTGGGATATAAAACGTGCCCAATACTCTTCTGATTCATATATAATAGAAAACCAAGATTGGCCACAACAAGGTAATAGTGGATATTGGCTCGATATATATTACAGCGTAATAACCGTAAACGGATCTAAAATTTCGTTTTCAAAATACAACAAATCTCCACGTCAAGAATTCAAAATTATTCCAGTAGAAGATTTCGAAGTTCAACATATTGATTTTGAAGTAGATGGTAACACAACTCTCACGCAGGTGCCTAAAGTTGTTTTCTCTGATAAATTCACAAATAATGGACCAATAAATCAGAAGCATTCTTTTTCGATTTCTGAAACATATAAAGAAACATCTACCTTTAATAAAAAAACTTCTTACAGTGTAAATATTTCTACCAGTTTTAAAACAGGGGTTCCATTTTTATCGGAAGGTAAAATAACAACTTCTGTAACAGCAGGACAAGAATTCACCTATGGTAAAAGCGAGGAACATTCCAAGACAATTTCCAGAACTGTAGATGTTGAAGTCCCTGCAAACAGTATGGCCAATGTTTCTTATACAGTTTACACGTACAACATGGATGTACCCTACATTGCTCATTGCGTTGGCAAAACATCTGGTAAAAAAATTAAGATAAGAGGTGTTTGGCATGGTGTGTCCGTCGAAGCCTCAGATGGTAGTATTAACGTAACTCCAATAAATGGAAACACAGCAGGTGCAAAATCCATTCCTATATCAGACGAAATGGTTAGGGCAAAAAAAATCATAAAAATAGAATAAATATGAAAATAAAAAATATAATACTATTCATATCTATCTTAGGCTTTTACTCCTGTGCTATTTCTCCTACAGGATCTAAATTTCCTATAGAAAAAATAAATTTGGGATTCAATAAATCAAATGTTAAGAGTCTATGTGGTACACCTTTTAGCTCTGAGGTATTTACAAAGGATCATAAGAAAATAGAAATTTTATACTACAAAGAGCCTGCTCGTGTCAAAAGTACAGAATTTATAATAACAACTGAATTGACATTTGCAAACGATTCTTTAGTTTCTATTATGCAAAATGACAAATACGCCTCAGGAATTGAGATAACCGCAGATTCTATTCGAAGGAAATAATAGCAGTATTAAAAAATAAGGTAAAACAGGGCAATTTTCTTTATTACTCTGTTTTACCTTATACCACTACATACATAAGTATAACTAAAGAGGACTATCAGAAGATCGAGAACAATCAGACAACCATGTGGGAGTTTGTAAATAGAAAGTATGCTCCAGTTGCCGTAAAGAACTCTACGGATCTCGAGCAACAGTTTGGACTAATGCATTGCCCATGAAAAATCTGAATTTTTAATTAGTTTGTAGCGATAACCTACTACGACTCGTTTTTCTTTGGCCTTCCTCTTTTTCTCCCTACCTTTTTCGACTTGTATCCCGGTTCACACCCGACTGGGATGTCAATCCCAAAAGCCTTTGCAATCTCTACCTGCTTCCCGACAAAAGGCGTTATCTTGGTGGCATGCCCCTGCCGCTCGATACATCTTATGTTTCTCATCTCGTCAAGCATGTCAAGCGAAGAGGCGAACATGCTGTGAAGGCCTGTCGTCTTCCAGATGTGTCTGATATATGATCCGATGACCAGTCCGACGAACAAGACGAACAGCCTGACGGTCTTACCGTCTTCACTCCAGTTTCTTTGCCTGTCAGAACACATCTCTACAAATTCCGTTCGATATGCGGTCAGTGATTCCGGCGATATGCGGTCACTCGTTTTTCAAGTATTTTTACGGCTGCAAAGTTAATGTTTTAAATCGATATTTAGGCCGACAGACCGTATTTTTTTGCTAATACTTCTTCCTTAAGCTGTCGCCGGCAAGCTGGAAGCGCATTGATTTGTGGACTATTCTGTCCAGGCATGCCTCTGCGATGAGCTCACTTTGGAACAGGCCATAGTAGTCAGCCACAGGCAGTTGGCTGCAGAGTATAAGAGCCTTGTCATGATAGCGGTCGTCGATTATCTGTTCAAAGTCGTTCTGCAAATCACCTTGTATTTTGCTCATTCCGATGTCATCGATAATCAGCAGATCCTGGTTGGCGAGCTTCTTGAAGAAGTTCACCTCTCTTCCCTCGAGCCGTGCAAGTTTCAGAGCTTCGGCCAACTTGTTCATCGTGAAGTACATTGTCTTGTAGTTCAGCCGACATGCACGCTCGCCGAGAGCCTGTGCGAAGTAGCTCTTGCCGGTTCCGGCAGGTCCTGTGATGATGATGGTCATCCCCTGTTCGATGTACTCGCAAGTACCAAGTTCTGCAGCCTTGGCGGCGGGTATGCCCCGTACGGTGTCAACTTCCAGTTCCTCAAGTGTGGCCTTGTTTCTGAAGCCTGCGTTCTTGATGAGCCTTGCAATGTGATTGCACTCACGCTTGTCTCTCTCGGCCTGCAGCATCAGCTGCATGCCGTCACGGAGGGACAGCTTGTCAAGCTGGTGCGTCTCGTGCAGAGATGTCCAGCAGTTTGCCATTCCCGGCAACTTGAGCGCATGCAGCGCTCTTTCCGTTTCGTCTGTCATAATTGATGATGTTTTGATGGTTATTGATATTGGCTTGCGCCTCTCATGTTCTCGTGATTGGTAGGTACAGGAGCCTCAAGTTCTTCTGTTGCCGCATCCGTCGGCAGTGTGACAGCAACGGTCTTGGCCACCCTTTCGAACCGTCTCACGGAGTAGATCCCGTTTTCCCTGCACTGACGGCATGTCTCATCGTAGATGTCCCAGTGGATGCTGCGTCGCAGATTGATAACGCCCTGGCATGTGTTGTAATACAGTTCCACGGGCTGGCTGTTCTGACGGGCATGCTCGAACATGCTGTCAACATACTCCCCGCAGGCCTTTGAGATGCGTACAGCGCGCTCGTGGAACCTGACGGGCTCACGCAGCATAATCTCTCTGTTGTATGAGGCAAGGTGCTCTTCCTCGTAGACATAACGCTTATTGTAGCTCCTGCTGTGTGTGGCGACAAGCTTGCCGTCTACGTATATCTTGACTATTGAGCGTGTGTAGATGATGTCTGCCATCTTCCCAATATACTGACAGGGTGCAGAGTAGTTGCGTTTGTCAGGTCCTACGATGACGAAGTTGTTGTATCCCACCTTGTGCCTCTGGTAGTACTTGGTCTCATAATCTCCATCCGGCAGAGGCTTAAGCAGGCCCTTCTCTTTGGAGAAGAACCGTTCCTCACGGCTGTACTGGCGTGTCTGCATCCTTGTCTGGTTATGCTTCCTCATGAGCTTCTCCACGGCTTTGTTGAGCTCCAGTATGGAGGTGAACGTCCTGTTGCGCAGCTTGGCGTGCACGTGATGGTAGACGCGCCGTACGGCACTCTCCACGAGAGCCTTCTGCGTAGGAGAGTGAGGCTCGCAGGGCATGGGAACGAAGCCGTAGAAGCATCCCATGTCGGAGAAAGCTTTGTTTATCTGCGGATCGTATTTGTCTGCCTTGATGACGGCAGCCTTGAGATTGTCGCTTACCACTATCTTGGGCACTCCGCCTATATGTTCCAGACACATGCGGATGGCATGGAAGAAGTCTTCCATCTTCTGTGACGGTACGCAGACGGCATATTCATAGCAGGAATAAGGCAGACAGGCCACAAACACCTCCACCTCAACGATTTCACCGGTTCCCGGGTCTATATAGGACAGCTTGTCGCCCGCAAAGTCAACGAACAAATAAGTCCCCGGATCATAGGTGTAGGTCAGCACGGCCGTCGGCCCCTTCTGTGCCACGAGGTTCTGAGAGAGATGGTAGAAGAACTGGGACTTGCCGTAGCCTTCCGGATGCCTGGCCTTGTACTCCTCATACAGAAGCAGGCGCGTCACATGCTTGTCCTTGAGTTGATCGCGGTAGTAGGGCAACTCTTCGAGGAACGTGTCCATACGCTCGTCAGTGTAAGCAGGGCTGCCGGAGAAGAACATCTTCTCCAGCTCGGGATCTTCCATTCGTAGAAGATCACTGACCTTCATGTTTAAGTTGGAAAGGGTTGCGATGTAGCGGTTGACCGTGTTCTTGTCCAGACCCAACTGTTTGGCAACCTTACGGTTAGATACTTTCTGCTCATGCAGTTGCAATACTTTTCTTACATCACTCATATCCTTGGTTTTACCAGCCATAATATCTTTGCTATTAGAATCTTTATTATATTGAAAACTCCCGCAAAGATACTCTGAAACCTGTGAAAAGTGACTGCACATGCTCCGGAAAAAAGTCGCTGAGCCTTGGCTTCTCAAAAATTGACCGCATATACTCCGGAAAAAATTGCACGTCAGCAAGTTAGTGGAAAGGACTGACCGCATATGCTCCGGAAAAACTGCGCCGCGCGGCCGCTCGATAAAAAGTGACCGCATATGCTCCGGAATGGATATCAGACATCGAAACATATGACTGCATATGCTCCGGAATAATGGCTTTTTCGCTTTGTTTTGGCACATTTTCACTCATTTTGGGCTTGAAAATGAGTGACCAAACACCGCCAAATGCTATATTGTAAAGAGTTTTCGCTTAACTCTTAACGCTAAAAACTGACTGCACTTGCTCCGGAATGCGTACACATCTCCGTCTTCATCTGCTGGAAGTACTTCTCTTGCTCATCTCTCAATTTATAGTGAGCCAGAGCTTGCGGTGCCGTCAGATCCAGCCCGAGCGTTACAATGGCGACAAACCCTAAAAGTCTGAGTGAGTCGTTGTACTTCTTCTCGTTCTTCTCAAACGACACGACATGTCTTTTCTTGTCCAGTTTTACGTCGAACATGCAGAAGTCCCTTTTAAGTGTCTCATCGTCAGGGGCTTCCTCTTTGCCATCAATCATCTGCTGAAGACTGTTTCTCTGCCCTTCGACCTTCATGTCTATGTTGATTTGCCCCTCGCTCCTCCACGACGGATTGAAGAAGAGATTCAGGCGCATCTTGCTTGCTGCCTTCTCGTACTTGCCCTTTCCATGTACCTTGTAGTCAATGTCGTACTGCTTGTAGTACAGCTTGCTGTCAAGGTCTATCTCCATTCCGTCCGGACGGACATTGAAGTCTCCAAGGCCGTCTATTTTGTCGCTGATAAACTTGTGGCCGGTCTTCATACACATTATAGCGGACTGGTCATGAAGAATGTTGTCCTCAAGGATTTGCACTGTCCCATAGCCCCTGTCCGTTATCATTACGTAATTCGTAAAACCGGCACAGCGCAGGTCGGACTGGATGACACCCATTGTGCGTGAGTCAGGGATATTACCGGGAAACGACCTGTAATAGATGGGCATGTGGTTGCTGAGAGTATAGACTACAACTTCATTCGTCTGCGCCAAGGCAATGTTCTCCTTGTTGTGCCCCCAGCGTATGTCGGCCAGGCTGCTCCCGTAAGCCGACCTGCTTGTGGAGTCAACAGCACAGAGCTCCATCTTTCCAATTCTTTCTGAACGAAGGCGCAATAAGGCCTGGCGGTCTTTCTCAGTGATTGACTGCGTAAGACGGGTAATGTCTCCCGGAGACATTTCGCGCGCGGACGGAGTCTTGGTGTATCTCTGCCAGCGAGCGAGCCTGCTGTAAGAATAGCTGGAAATATAGGGGAACATGGCAAGCGTCATGATGTCATCCACTTTCTCCTTGTTCCCCTCGAACACCTTCTCCAGGTCCTCGCGTATCTTGGTCTTCTCTGCAACTCTTTCCATAAGCCACACGTCGCCATACAGACGGTTCTGCGCGTCTCCATTATAGGAGGGTCTCCCTGCTTTCCGCGTGCTTGGCAAAGAGTCAAGTTCACTCAAATCCCATCCCTGTGGGAATACCAATTGTTTTCGCTCGGCAGGAGGCATGTAGAGGTATGCCTTGCCTGGAATGAACTTCAGGCTTTCGGTCACCGTGCCTAAATGAATGCTTTTGTTCATGCGCTTACCGGTTGCCTCATTCGTTACACGTGGACGTAGTGTAGCATATCTATATCCATTATTGATGTGAAGCGTCACCTTGTGAGCCGTCTCATCGCTTATAGGCCTTGCCATTGTGCTATATCTTTGATTACCGCTACAAATGTAACAATAATAAATGAAATGACAAAACATAATAAGTTAAATATAAACTGATTTATAGATAATTGGCTTTGCAGCTTGCGTTATCGCTACAAATTAATCGAAAATTCAGATTATCCAGTTCGACCTGCTTTTGCTTCTTAGGCCTACCAACCTTAATGGTTAAAAGATGTATTACATGATGTGGAAATCATTCATTGGTCTATTTCATACAAAGGTTACAATGACAAGCTTGTCAGTGATATCAATTCTTCTTGAATACCTGCTGCCAAAGCGTCTTGTCACTGACAACGATACGGACAGAGACCCTCAATCCCGGCTGAGCGTTGCTGTCATAACGATGAATGAAAGCTTTGGCGGCAAAATAATGATTTCCGGAGATGATGAGCAGCTTGTCATTTTGGCTGGTGACGGGACACACGATTGGGGCAACGTCATCGTCCTGTCCTTCAAGGGTGATGCGTGCCGTGCGCGGCTCGTTAAAGAGATAGAGGAATTTGTAAGGAACAAGGAGCTCTACAGAGTCGTTGCTCGTTACCTTTCCCTGCGCCTCTATCGTGATGGGATAGCGGATGGTGTAGAAGGCGATGGCAAGGGCGATGACGACGAGCGTAATGACCATCGTGCCGGTTCGCACAAGGGCTGGAGGCACCTGCCCGATGATGTGGCGCACCTTCTCACTCCTCAGTTCTATGTTGTCTATGTCATTCTTGTTGTTGTCCATATCTCAAAGTCTTTGTTGCAGTTATTTCAAGGGCAGTGCTTCACTTACTTACATCTCAAAGCAGCTACTGTCGCTGACTATAGCGGTTGTTCATCAACTGTAAGATTGCCGATGATATCTGTCAGTTTCCTAGTTCCAACTGGTTCTTGACAAGATTGTAGTACGCTCCTTGTTTTGCTGTCAGCGTCTCGTGGTTGCCCGTCTCGACGACCTTGCCGTGGTCAATGACGACAATCTGGTCGGCATTCCTGACCGTGCTCAGGCGGTGGGCGACGATGACGACGGTCTTGCCTTGATAGAACTTGTCGAGGTTCTCCACGATGGCCCGCTCGTTGTTGGCATCAAGGGAGTTGGTGGCCTCGTCGAGGAAGATGTAGTCGGGATTCTTGTACACCGCACGGGCAATGAGGATGCGCTGCCGCTGTCCCTGACTCAGCCCCACGCCGTCACGTCCTATCTTCGTGTTGTACTTCAGTGGCAGCGACATCACATAGTCGTGGATGCACGCTATCCTGGCGGCCTTTAACAAACGTTCCTTATCGATGTCGCCGTCGTCAACGGCGATGTTACGTGCGATACTTTCCGAGAAGATGACCCCGTCCTGCATGACCACGCCGCACTGGCGGCGCCACCATTTCTTGTTGAGCGTGTTGATGTCCGTGCCTCCGATATTGACTTGTCCCTCCAGGACGGGATAGTAGCCGAGTATGAGCTTGACGAGCGTCGTCTTGCCACTGCCAGAGGCTCCTACTATCGCTGTCACCTTTCCCTTTGGGATGTGTATCGTCACGTCGTCCAAGGTCTTGTGTAAAGCATGAGGATCGTACTTGAACATGATGCTCTCGATGTCGATACCCTTGCTGTTGCCGGCCAGCGAAGTCCTGAGGCCGTCCTTTCCGTTCTCGTCCTCGGCGCGATGAATCTCGTTGATGCGATCCAGACTGATTCTTACGTCCTGCAGGGAATAGAAGAAGTTCATGAGCTGCTCCACGGGTGAGTTGAGCTGTCCGATGATATACTGCACGGCGAGCATCATGCCGAGCGTCATCTGTCCGTGGATGACGGCAGCGGCAGCCACGACGGTGATGACGATGTTCTTCACCTCGTTGATGAGGATGCTGCCGGCCTCCTGCGTCTGCTGCAGCTTCAATGACTTCATCTGCACGTTGAAGAGGTCCACCTGCGTGTCCTCCCATTCCCACCGGCGGCGCTGCTCACAGTCCTGAAGCTTGATCTCCTGCATGGACGTGATGAACTCGTAGGTCTTGTTGTTGTTGATGGCCTGCTGCTCGAAGAGCTCATAGTCAAGCACCTTGCGGCGGCGCAGGAAAAGCGTCATCCAAAGGCCGTAGAGCAGACTGCCTGCAAGGAAGATGGCAAAAATGAGCTTATTGTAGAACAGCAGCACCACCGCGAACACCAAGAAGGTGAGCATGGCGAAGGTGACGCTCAGTGCCTGGTTGGTGAGGAAATTATTCACGCGACTGTGGTCGTTCATCCGCTGCATGAGGTCGCCCATGAGCTTGGTGTCGAAGAACGACATCGGCAGTTTCAACAGTTTGATGAAGAAGTCGCTCACCAGCGAGATGTTGACCCTCATGGAGATATGCAGCAACAGCCACCGGCGGATGAAGTCAATGGCCGTACGGCTGAAGGTGAGCATCAGCTGACCGAGCAGTATTAGCCATATAAAACCTATATTCTGGTTCTTTATACCGACATCAACTATTGACTGAGTCAGAAACGGCAATACAAGCTGCAGCAGACTACCCACAACCATGCCCAAGACGACTTGTCCGAAATAGCGCTTGTACTTCTTCACATAGCCGAAGAGGAAGCGGAACGACCGTGGATTCTTTTCCTTTTCACCCTCGCCGTCCTCCTTGTGGGAATAGAAAACAGGGGTGGGCTCAAGGAACATCGCTATACCCTTCTCTTCCCCGTTAGACCGCGTGCTGATCCAATGACTCTTGAACTCCTCAAGATTATACTTTACAAGACCTTTGCCAGGGTCAGCGACATAGAACTTCTTGCCCTTTTTGACTTTGTATAGGACGACGAAGTGATTTTGGTTCCAGTGGAGTATGCATGGCAGGGGGACTTTACTTAGGATGGTAGTCGTAGCTTTTGCGCATGTGGTATGCAATCCCAGTGTATTTGCAGCATCATTGATACCTAACAGCGAAACTCCTTCTGTAGTGGCAAAACAGAGTTTCGACAGAGAATCCATAGAATATACTCTGCCGAAATATTTACATACCATTTGCAAGCAAGCTATGCCGCATTGCATGGAATCATATTGGTATATTAATGCGAATTTTTTCATTGTTCATCTTGAAAAATGTGAGATTGCATTCTGTTTTTCTGCCCTTGTCCTGCACCTGCTCTTCGAAGTGTTGAACTTATAGTGCATAGCGAACAGTGAGAGAGCCCTTGCTTGTAGACCAACTATCACATACCATATCCTTCATTTTGCCAAAATAATCTGTGAGTCCACTTGAAAAAGTCAGCAACCCTTTCAATCTAAAACTTGAGTGCCAGTTCCCAAGGATTATACCTCAATAAATGAGAGATTTTACGCTCCAAAAGCCTTCTTGTTAGGCTGATAGGTTTCAAATCATAACATTTTTGAGGTAGGGGCCTCAAAAAACGGACTTTTTAAAGGGGACTCATCTGTCATACCCAAAGAAGATACGCCACTTCTATCAAGTGAACATAACATCTTAATTTGATTAACATTGGGTTGCTTTCCAAAGCATGACATAATCATGGTTAGGCAAGCCCCCCCCAATCCATAGGAGCTGATTGCATTTTAAATTTTCATTTTATAGGGTATTCAAACGATTTAGCTCAGAATTCCTGGTTCCTTTTCCTGCATACTTTTTTGCATGATGAAAGTTGTATATAAACGAAATGTAGATGAATCTGCTGTCATCGTTGGCATCTTTTCTGTAATTTACAGTATTGAATGCCATCTTCCATTTGTCCTTGTAGGTGTTAAAGATATTTTCCGCTCCTACTTTTAAAGTCATTGTCTTATTAAGGAAATGTTTTTGCAGATATGCATCTACAAACATTCCATTGTGTTCGCGGGAAAGCCCGGAATGGTATGAAGTCCAACATTTGGCTTGGGTTACAAAAGAAAGTGTATGTGGAAACCTGATAATATTATATAGACTTACGTAGAGGTAAGGCCTATTATAGGAATTGACAACATTCCCATTGTTTAATTTTAGAAATTGCTTTTCAAATCCAACCTCTATCTCAGGATTCCATATTTTAAAGAACGTTGGATCCCAAACAGATGCGATACTGAACTTTTTAAAGCCATCTACGTTTGTAAAGCCAGAAATGGTGATGGCTTTATCCTCAAATTGATCTATTGTAAACAATATTTTGTCATGATATGATTTATAGGACGCTATGAGATTCAAGTCCAAATAGGATACTGTATAACTGATATCATCAATATATGTGTTCTGCAACAAAGGATTTCCTGCCTCATAAGAATAGGGTGAGTTGTACTGAACATCACCTCTCAGCTGGTAATAGGATGGTCTGTTTACAACCCTCCTGTAACTTAAAGCCATATTCATTTTCTCATTAAAGAAAGGGCGTGAAATGACAAATGTGGGGAAAACATTGCTGTATGTTTTGCTTTGATCGTCTCTTTTTGCTCCGTTCATGTAATAAAGCTGATTGACAAACTCATATCTCAATCCCATCTCAATGTCAAAACCATAAGGGTTACACTTATAATTAAGGAAGAGTGAATATAGATCTTGCTTATTTGATGTATATGTTTCCGGGAGGTCGTTCTGTAAATCCATATCATCGTTATTGTAATATGAATTGTTTCGCGTTCTTGCATAGTCAGCTCCAAACAAGACAGAGGAATTGCCAATTGCTCTTGACAACTCTAATCTTAAGGCGCTTAATCGATAGTCGTTCTTACTATTACTGTTTACAATATTATGTACGCTCTTTACATGCTCGGTATTATCGTAAGAGGCTGATGTTTTTGTTTGTCCATATATGTAGTCTGCATTAAGGTCAACGCTCCATTTGGAAAATCTACCCTTATAGAACATATTCATATTTCCGCCATTACCATTCGGGGTGTAATGTGATATTTGACTGTATTCAGCATCTTTCATCGAGCCTGTATAAGCTGTTGTCGCTCCATATATATTGTAGTGTCCATCGCCTATAAAGGAATGATTGTATTTGATGCCAAATAAATGTTGCTCTGATACCTTATATTCTGCGGCTATACCAAGATTGTGAGTCCTCCTGCTTATGTTTAATTTGTTGCTTGACTGTATCAGATTATGGCTCAATCCGTTTATCTCCACATCTGTCTGTTGATTTTGTTTCATTCTTAAATCCTGCATAGAATAGTCTGCAAAAAAAGAAAATCCTCTTTTTGCATACGAAAGATTGGTCAAAAGCATCTCACTCCAGTCTTCTCCTCTTTGCACTTTAGTATTGACTAACCCAGAAAAACCTTCATCTGGAGTAGTTGTAGCTATTTTTATTACAGCACCTACCGAGGCTGAATACTGCACGCCGGGCGTCATTATAATATCTATTTTCTTTATATTTTTTGAAGAGAGCTTAAGCAAATCCTCATTACTGTGAAGTTCCTTGTTGTCAATGTATACGAGTGCTTCTCCTTTCCCGAATATGTTGACGATATCATTTTTGATATTTATCAGTGGCAATTGTTTTAAAACGTCTATTGCGTTTCCTGCGTCTTTCAAAATACTTTTTTGTATATTGGCAGTAAATATACCTCCTTTCATTGAAAACGGAGACTTCCTTCCTGCCACAACTACTTCTTGCAACGCTTTGGCAGAAGGGCTCAGCGAAATCATGCCGATATTTTCTTTGTCCACAGACTGCTTGATACTTTCGTAGCCAAGATAGGAAACTATCAGATTTTTTCCTATTGGTTGAACATGACTGTCTACAATAAGATTGAATTTTCCTAAACTATCCGTGATGGTTCCTTGTAATATTTTACCATCACTGTCAGAAAGGGCAACATTTGCAAATTCTAATGGAGCTTGTGTGTCTGAAGAAACTACAGTCCCTTTTATACAGAATGTCTGAGAAAAGACAACTGTACTAAGACAAAAAAATATGATGGAGAGAAAGAAACGTGCATTCATACTTTATGACTTTTTATTTAGAGCTATGACTTTGTTATAATAGGCCCTTAAGAATTTTTCTATTCCACCTTCCTTGTAAATACTACAGAAATTGTATAAGCCTCCATGAAATTTATTTCTTACACGTTGCCATGCACAACCTCCACTACATATCGGTAAGAAAAAACATTTCTTACAATCGTCATCAGAAATCCATGATCCTTCTACCATATATTGATTGTAGAGATCTGGGCGTATTAACTCTTCGCTGGCAATATTACCAACAATCATTTCTCCATTCCCCATATCATTCCAACATTTATAAAGCTCTCCCAATGGACCAACAACATAAGCAGTTGAGCAAGTTGCCACACATCCACGCTTTTGACAAAGATTGGGGTAATAGTCAATATCAATACTTCCTTCGCTTTCTAATTTTTCATAAAAAATAATAGCATCTTTTTGCTCCATAGAATCACAGACTAAATGTGTTTGATTCTCATCATGAATTCTAATAAAGCCTGGATACACTGATATTTTATTAGGAAATCTCTCTTGCAATTCTTTACAAAGAATTGGATACCCGTCTTGATTGTCTTTACCAATATTGACCCTTATTACTACATGAGTATTAGGAAGGCCTTGAATAATAGAAGTGATATTACTAATTATCCTATTATATGTACCTTTTCCATTAGCTAGTTTTCTTAATTTGTTATGTTCTTCCTCTGGACCGTCAATAGTAATTTGAATTCTTTTAAGGGGATGACACTTAAAGAACTCTATAACTTTATCATTAAAGTTGTATCCATTAGTTACAATATCCTGAGAAATTAATTTTGCACGGCAATCAGAATCTATTCTTTCTACTATTTTTTTTATCGTTTCAAATGCAACTAAAGGTTCTCCTCCATACCAAGTTATTCCTACGGTTTTTACCTGCTCATGCCCATTAATAAACTTAACCAAACTGTCTATAGTACTATCTGACATAGTATTATTTGGTTTGGATTTTTCATAGCAATATGGACATACAAAATTACATGATGATGTTGGAGCTAAAGATAACGACATATGAGAAGAAGCATAATTACTTATATAAGTATCTATCTCACATTGTCTTACAAATGCATCATCCGCCGTAGGAGCTACTATTATTTTTGCCTCTTTAAGAAACTCAAAAGTATTCTTAGAAAACAAAGATTTATTTATATTCCCGTTCTTTCTTGCGAGATTTATCTTTTGAAAAACATCTTCGCTAACATTTATAAAACAGTTTGTTATGGAACTATAAATAAGAAACTCGTCTGTATTATTTCTTTTCGTTGTAAACAAAGATGTATATCTTGAAATAGTATAATCATCCATAACTTTTATTCTTGAAGAATCCATCAGTTCATTAATGAACTGATGGACAAATTCATTTAAAGCACAGAGAGTGACTGAGCACCAAGATTCCCCTTGGTGGTTCCCTTCCCTCCTTTGTTGTTGCAAGAGAATTGAATATCACAACATTTCTCTTCGGCTGGATCAGAAATCCCGCCCTTAACATGGCTCAAGGTATTACTGTTTACCTTCTCAATTCCATGGACCACCTCTAATTCATGTTCTTCCTTTTCCATAATTTTCAAAATAGATGGTTTGACATTAAAAAAGTTCACATTGCAAATGTACATAAAATTATCAAAAGAACAAAATAATAGAGCATTTATTTATATTATTTAACGTTATCCAATCAAATTGACATATTATATCAGCTTGCCCGATGGAGAGGACGCATCGACATGATCCTCTATCGATGTAAGCATAATGCCACGGCGGTTCAAATCGGCGAAGATGTCGACAAGGTCTTTCAGCGATCGGCCTATTCGGTCGAATTTATAGACAACAAGAGTGTCGCCCTCGCGGAGATACCCTTGCATAACCGATATTACTCATGTGTGTAATGTGCTATTGATTGTGTCCAACTTCATTTCTCGAACAAGTCCTCCAAAATTATCACTTCCTGGAAGAGTCCGAAATATACAGTCCACTGCAGTCAAAATCATCAATAATATTCTCCGGCAGTATCACGTATGGCTTCATTCCGTCAACAGGCTCATGCCTTAAAAACAAGGCATAGTAGACTGTATGTCCTTTGGTATAGGCGAAGTCTTTACTACGAGCTTTCAGGTCATCCAGCAAGCTTTCGGCATGCTCTGCTTTCGTCCATTTACATTCACCGATAAGAAGGCTCTTCTTGTCTATGGATTCTGCCACAAGGTCAAGTTCTATTTGCTTGTCTTTAGCTACAGTACCCCACCATCTAGAAGCAACGTCCCATGTAATGCCGAATACTGTGTTTCCACTCACAGCATGTCTGCAAAGACGTTCCCATTCTTTACCTGCGAAATCGGGATAATTGGAAGTAATATAATTTTTTACAGCATTATATCTGTTAAGTCCTATCATCGACCTTTCCGGCACGATGAATCGGTAATAGAAACTCAGAAACTCGTCTGAAATCTTGTAAAGGCTTTTTTTCGTGCTGCGTGGACTTTCACCAAACGGGATGTCCCTTTCGATGTATCCAAGTTTCACCAGCCGATTCAAAGGTACGCTTAGGTCGGTTGCCTTGCGGCCCAACCGTGAGGCAATCTCAGAGACGCGGTTGGCTCCATTACCGATTAGTGACAGAATGGAAGATGCGATAACCGTTGTTGAAAGATCATCTGCAAGCAGTCTGTCAGGCTCGTCAAACAGAGTTCCTTCGGCGTTAGCTATCTGGCTCATGACTGCATCCACCATATTGCCATTTTCCTCACGGAGAACCCAATACCGTGGGACCCCACCCCATGCGGCGTATTCATCCACGATTTCATCGGCCGGCTCTTCCTTGAAAGCCTGTTGAAGAAAACGAATATGGAGAGGACGTAACTTGATGATGGTGCCGGCACGACCATATAAAGGCTCAGAAGGATTGAGGACAATATCTTGCATAAGATGCTGAGAAGAACCACAGATTATCAAATGGAATGGAAATCTCCTCATATCAATAAACCTTTGAAGAATCGACGGAAGTTCCGGACAGGACTTTACCAAATAGGGAAACTCATCCAAGCATACAGTGAACATATTTTCTCCCTTGGCACGGTAGCAGAGTTCCGTAAACAAGCTATTCCAGTCCGTAAACGGCAGCCTGTCAAAATTGTCGAACTTTGAGGATAAAGCCATGGCGAATAACCTTCTCTGTTGTGTTTGGTCACTCTTGTCGGCCATAAAGAAAATATCATCCGCACCAAGTATTTTTTGTATGAGCGTTGATTTTCCAAGCCTGCGCCTTCCGTAAACTACCACAAACGATGGTTTTTTCTTGTTCAAGGCCTTTTGAAGCCTCGCCATCTCCTCTTTTCTGTCTAAAAACTCCATAAGCACTATGATATTATAGAGTGCAAATATAATAATTTAAAATTATAATAGCAAAGAAACGAGCATTTTTTTGCAGTATTCTCCGTCTATACATTCAGGCATATGGATAATTATTGCCTTTTCATCCACGAACGCATCCAACATGCCATTTGTGGCAAAATGAAGCTTACCTTGAGCCGATTTGTTTATTGGCAATAAATAAAATTAGGTGTTTTTATTTATTGGCAATAAATAAATTACTATCTTTGCATGGAAAAATGGTTAAGATGATGATAGTAAAAGATATTTTCAAGACTCTTATCAAAGAGGGGCAGGAACTTCTGGAGAGTGTGGAACTCAATGAGCGCCCTTTCAATTTCGAGGAGAACGGCAGATACGTTCTTGTGGGTATCCGTCAGGCCGGAAAGTCATACATGCTATACCAGCGTGCAAAACAATTGCTGCTGGAAGGAACAGATATACACAATATTGTCTACATAGACTTTGATGACGAGCGGCTGCTGGGTTTCAGTGCCTCTGATTTTGACTCCATACTGCAAGCCTATTATTCGGTACGCTCTGAAAAGCCGATACTCTTCTTCGACGAGATACAGAACGTTGACGGATGGGAGCATTTCGCACGCCGACTGGCCAACCAGAAGTATCGTGTTTTCATCACCGGCAGCAACGCGAGAATGCTCAGCCGTGACATATCGACAACTCTTGGCGGTAGGTATCTTGACGACAAGGTTCTCCCCTACTCTTTCGGCGAGTATCTCGGAGCCAAAGGAATCCGGCTCGATGATGGCTGGGAATTTGGCAGACAGAAGAACCAGGTGCAGCAGCTCTTCCGCGATTATTTCTATTGGGGAGGATTTCCTGAGCTGCTCCTGTACAAAAACAAGCGCGGATGGCTGAATAGCCTCTATGAGAAAATCATTCTCGGTGATGTCATTCAGCGCAACGGCATCAAGAACGAGCAGGCTCTGCGGCTTGCAGTAAAAAAGATGGCGGAAAGCGTGAAGCAACCTATGGCATACAACCGGCTTGCAAACATGGTTAAGAGTACTGGGGTATCGACAAACACAGCATCGATGATTGACTATATGCGCTATGTACGCGACGCATGCCTGATGTTCACCATAGAGAACTATGAGTCGAAGTTCGTGGAAAAGGAGACCAACAAGAAGCACTATTTCATGGACAACGGCCTTCTCAACATTTTCCTTACAGACCCTGAATCATCGCTGTTGGAGAACCTCTGTGCCATCGATCTGTTCCGCAGATTCGGCACCATAGACGATGACCTCGTGGAACCACGCTTGTACTTCTACAGCCGTAACGTTGAAGTGGATTTCTATATTCCCGAAGAGGATCATGCCGTGCAAGTGTCCTTCTCGCTTTCAAAAGAAAGCACACGGGAGAGAGAAGTCAAGGCTCTTGTCGGACTCAACAAGCTCCACCCACTGAAAGTAGCCGAAATCGTGACTTTTGATGAAGAGGACAATATCAATGTCGACGGACTTCCCATACATGTCGTCCCTGTTTGGAAGTGGCTGCTTAGGGAGTGAGATGCCAAAGTTCGATTTTCTTACGGCAACCCATCCGCAAGGAAATCAAACTTGAAAACGACTATCAACAGCCAATGACTCCATGATTTTCGAAGTTCGATTAAGGATTAAGTTTATCGAACTCAATACTTGACCTATTACGCATATGCGTAAATTAGCTTATAGAAATCGCATGATCTTGGATTTGTCAAGTTCTCTATGGAGGCTACTATGAAAGAAAGTAGATGGACTATATCTTTTGAAAAATCATCAATCCATCGAAATCTATATTGATAGATAGATTGATAGAATATTAATAGATAGATTAATAATATATTAATAGAGGGGCTCTAACTCTCTGATACACAATTTTCCCAACGATAATTTTGCCCCATCTTGGGAACATGTTTGCCCCATCTTGGGAACATGTTTGCCCCATCTTGGGAACATGTTTGCCCCATC
>OGOP01000985.1_pt1 | contig 22372 bp, 19 predicted proteins | sample 1552591 | NCBI WGS metagenome assembly OGOP01 (sample SAMEA2580120, study PRJEB22360) | human gut metagenome | biome: human gut; feature: human-associated habitat; material: faeces | place: Denmark | collected 2008/2010 | reverse complement strand
TCGGTGCCTTGTATTCATGCTCGCCGATTCGCTCCTTCAGAAACTCCGTCATCATGAAATACGGATTGCCGAGCAGGGCAGGAATGCCCACCACCGGAGCTAGCATCTGGGCGAGGAAAGAGCCGCAGCTGTTGCCCAGAAGCAAGTCGGGCTGCTCCCGGTCGATGATGGAGCGAATCTCCTTCAGTGCCTCCTTGGGGTGCAAAGGGAGGTCGGGAGTCAGCACTACCGCCGTCCCCTCAAACGCCTCTTTCAAGGCTCTCGCCATCGGACAACTGCCCGTGGCAAAGAATCCGTGTAGGAATAATATCTTCTTCATGCTCAAATCTTCAATGTCTTGTTTACTTTGTGTCTATTATCTTGTAGCAGAGATATTTGGGGGTACTAGCTTATCTTATATGTTGTAATCTAAATATTTCTTTCTGCTTTTCTATTTCTTCCTTAAGTTGCTGTTCTGTAGGAAGATAGGTGAGATATCCATTTGGCCTACGTCCTGATGGGTGATCTTGGTTGTCTTCAGGTCGATCAGTACAAAACATTTCATCAGGTAATTGTAGAATACCAGGTCTATGTAGTAGTCCTGGGTATCGGTGATGATGTGCTGCTGTCGCTCTACGAATGCATAGCCTTTGCCCATCTCCATCAGAAACTTCTGAAGATGGGTGATGATGGCACTCTCCAGTTCGCTTTCCGAGAAACTCATGTCTCGGGATAAGCCAAGGAACTCTGTCACCATTGGCGACTTGATGAACATGGCTGGTGAGTCTGCGTATCCTTTTGTAAGGGCTTTCATCTCGTTCTCTACCTCATCTTTGTGCTCATTGCTGGTTTGCAGGAGTCGATAATAGTATTGTGAGGCAACATTGCGGTCGAGGGTTCTTGTGCTCCACATTTGCTCTGACGATTCCTTTAAATACCATAGACGAGCTTCTGCATCTGTAACTCTTAGAATACTCTTTAGATGAGTCCAAGTAAGATTTTGCACGCGCGCGTGCAAAATCTCCCAATCAGGGAAATATTGGTATAATTGCTTGAAATAGGCAAGGTTACGAACACCATAGCCGGAGCCGAACTCAGTCGTCAACTGCTGAGATATGGACTTGATGAGCTGTATTCCATAATCAGCACGCTGCTTGCCAAGTTGCTCTTCTTCAACAATGCGTTTGCCAATTTCCCAGTTTGAGCGTATCAGGGTTTCGTTGATAGATTGATACGCCCTGTTTCTTGCCCTTGTGATGATGGTTCTGATATCATCTATGACATGTGCATCTATATTTATAATATTCTTTTCCATCTATATATTTTTTCATTTATTTTTGACCCATCTTGAGGAACCTTTGTTTTCCGAAATCCTTAATGACCTTAATGACCAGATTCCTGCCCCTTACGCAATAATCACCCGGTGCATCTGCTTGATGAAATCCTTGAGATTCACAAACGTGTCGCCGAAGGTTTCGCGCCATTTCAGATCTTTCAGCGGATACTCCAGGAAGTTGCGGGTTTCTATGTCGCCGTTCATGCTGATGTAATCCAGGATGTTCTTCAGATAGATCTCCTGGTCTGAAGTGAGGTTGTAACCCTCTATGAACTGCTGATAGATCTGAAGCGCCTTCTTGCGGTCTATGCCGTTGATTACACGGATAAACGCAGCCACATTGTTCTTGTACGGATGGCCCTCGGTAAGCTCGTCGTACTCATTCCGGGTGCCTAGCTCCTCGAAGAAGATGCGCTCCAGCTCCTCTATGTCGGCAGAGGTCAGCTGCTCGAAATGCTGAATCTTGCGCAGTGTATCGTTGTTGCTGTTCTCTGCCAGATAGTCGATTACACGCTGCTTGTAGCTGGTCTTGATCACCTCATCCTCGCCACCTTCCACTTTGGTGTAGGTGTCTTCTATGTCGATGATAAACTTCTTGCCGCCACGCTGCTCCTTCAGCAGATGAACCAGTCCTCTCAGTTCCCTGCGCACATGCTCCAGCGCATCCAGCGATTCGTTTTCCCAGAACACTGGCTTCTGAACCTCACGGATGGTGTCGATGTGCTCCATCACAGCCGGAATGGAAGCCTTCTTCTCCAGGATGGAAGCAATAACCGTTACCGTCTTGCGCAACTGGCCTGCACGCTTGGTCGTATCGATATGCGAAAGCATGATGTGGAGCATCACGATGTCGAAGCGCTTGGCTTCCTCGTCATCCTTATCCACTTTAATCAGATTGCCTATCTCCTTGAGCTGCTGCACTTCTATCTCCGACAGGCAGGTCCATTTCTCCTGATTCCTGTAAGGCTCTATGATGTTCAGCCATGGGCGAGCCTCCTTGCGCTCCTTGCCGATGGCTGCCACCTGCTGATGGAGCAGGGTCTTCAGCTCATCATGCAGCTGCTTGTCAAATTCCTTCTCCTGATGCTCGGCGCTCTGCAGCTCCTTGGCAATATCCAGGCGCAGGCAGAAGAGCCGGTCGGTGAGCGATTTGCTGTCGGATGGATGAATGTCGTCGCCCTGCTTCGAGAAGAAATCGAAATTGCCGCACCAGTCGAAGATGTAGAATTCCTTCTTGTCTTCGCCCGGGCCGAAAAGGTCCTTGCAGAGACGGGTTCCTCTACCTATCATCTGCTCAAATTTTATCTTCGACTTGATGATCTTGAAGAATACAAGGTTCAGAATCTCAGGCACATCAATTCCCGTGTCGAGCATGTCCACCGATACGGCTATCTGCGGCATCTTGTCTTCTACCTCGAAGTCGGCGATGAGGGCAGAGTGGTTCTTCACCTGGTTGTCTATCAGCTGGCAGTAGTCAGCGCCACGCTCGGGATAGAGATGGCGGAAACGCTCCACGATGCGCTCCGCATGCTTGTGGTTGTAGGCGAAGATGATAGTCTTGCCCACGTCCTCGCCACTATGTACCTTCTGTCCGTTTGTCATCAGTTCTGACAGCACGTTGTCGATGGTGTCGTCATTGATCAGGTAGTTGAATATCTCGTTGCCCTGAATATCCCGATGATATTCCTCGTCCTCCGGAATGCCCTTCATTGCCTTTTCATACTCCCATACCTTCTCCAGCTGCTCCCGCTGCTCCGGGCTCAGATCGTCGTATCTGATGCCCCGGTTGATCATCTTCGAGTTGCATTTCTTCAGTCGGTACGGACAGAGATAGCCGTCGGCGATGGCTTCATCATAGGTGTATTCAAAGTTAGGCTCATTCTCCAGTTCCAGCAGCTGGAAGGTGTTCTTGTCTATCTCAGCTCTTGGGGTGGCGGTGAGACCGATGAGCAGGGAGTCGAAATACTGGAAGATGGCGCCGTATTTGCCGAACACGCTGCGATGCGCCTCGTCGATGATGATGAGGTCGAAATGACCGATGGAGAACTCCACTGGCTCGGCGTTGATGTAGTTGATCATCGTCTGATAGGTGGAGAATACGAAGCGGGCAGACTTGTTGGGTTCTGTATCGTCCGAGAGACTGGTCATGGTCTGGCTTGGTAAGAATTTTTCAAAGTTCTTGTGTGCCTGCTTCACCAGTTCCGTGCGGTCGGCAAGGAAGAGTACTCTCTTGATCCAGTTGTTGTTGTCCAGCAGTTTGCAGAGCGAGATGCTCACGCGCGTCTTGCCCGTACCGGTAGCCAGCACGAGCAGTCCACGGCGATGCTTCCCGTTGAGCCATTCCACCAGACTCTTGATGGCTGTTTTCTGATAGGGGCGGTTGGTGATTTCGTCGTCTATCGTCAGTTTGGTAATGTCGGCACGACCCCGTTTCTGAATCAGCTGTTCCAGGTCGTCGTGGCTGTGGAAGGAGATGACCTCCCGGTCGGGATAGTCCATGCCGTCAATCACCTTGGTAGTGTATCCGTTGGTGTAATAAATTACCGGTCTTACACCATACTTCTTCTCCAGGCAATCTGCATACTCTATTGCCTGCTTGCGTCCGGTTTCCGGGCTGTGGATGGTGCTTTTGGCTTCTATCACCGCCAGCGGTTTGCTGCCCTTGCTAAAGAGCACGTAGTCGGCGTAGCCGGTGCCCGAAGGGTGGAATTGCTTGTTCATTCCCTCTATCTTTACTTCGATGGCAGCCTTCCCGCCCTGGATGTCGCCCTTTACGTGGAGGATTTCCCAACCAGCCTCGTTCAGCATATAGTCGATGAGGCATTGACGGGTAATGGCTTCGCTTTCAAGCGATTCTGAAGGCTGAGATTTTGGAGGTTCCGGGTGATTGATGGCCTCGGAAGAAACATGGTCTGTGAGGTCGGGAGATACGGTTGGCTCGGAATTGTCTGATGCATGAATCTGGGTGAAGTCCTGCGGGATGAGCGTAGCATCGAAGGCAAGCATTTTGCGGATTGCCTGCCAGCGGTAGAGGAAACCGGTTGCCACATAGAAGAGGGCTCTCAGACAGATGAAAGCATCGTTTGCCTTTACCTGCTGGGCTCCGGTATGAGCAGCGTAGTTGCCAATTTTCTTTACCATGCGCATGTTCTGTTCAAACTCCCAGTCTTCGTTGATGAAAGCATCTATCTGTGGGCGTTTGAGCATATTGTTCAAGGTTTCGTGCGGGGCGAGGGTAACGTTAGCCATCGCCAGATGGTTTTTTACGAGCCATTCCAGTGCCTTGCGTGCATTGGCGGCACTCTCTTCGGGGAATGCCTTCTGAAAGATTTCTGCCTTATCGCAGTATGCGTGGAGCTGGTGGAAGGCAGGAATCTCCTCTGCCAGCTCTTTGATAAAGTCAAAATTCTTCATTGTCGTTTTATTTTAAATTGTTATTGTTATATTTTTTGTGGGCGGTATTTTAAAGCTTTTGCCCTACAGGGCGCATTGCTAAATGCCATGATACCCAGGGCGTTGCCCTGGGCTAGGAGAGGTTGCCCTTTCAGGGCGCAAGGCGACCTGCAGCCCCTATTCGAACCAGTATTGCATGCGGGAAGCCAGCAGGGTTTCGAGATCCTGGATGGACTTCTGAACCTCCGATTTCTCTCGCTCGATTTGCTCTATGCGCTGGGCAAAGAGACGCTGGAGGGAGAGGGGTGGGAGAGGGAAGGATAAATTACTCAAAATTTTTAAATTGATGTTCTTTTGTGCGACACCAGGAGCGAATTCTTCAAGCATCTTCTGCATGTTTTTAAAAATAAAATACATATAGATGGCATTCGCTTCATTATTGGGTTTGTAGCCAACTACGCTATCAGGAAAACAAGCTGTAAAACCTAAGATTGCGCATTTGCCAATTGTTGCCGCAATTGTAATACATAATGTACCTGCTTCCCAAACTCTACTTTGTTCAACCCCTAATTTTGAATAGGTGCTTGAATACTTAGTAATATAAAAATCTGAGTTTGCCACATCTCCTGTTTGTATCAAAGGCATAGAGCCCCCTAGTAATTCTGGAGCGTTTCTAGGTCTATGCTTTGAAACACCTCGGGCAAGTTCACCTACTTCTCCCAGCTTCTTCACTTCCCATCCCTTTTCATTCTCCACTGGGTCTCCAAACATCTCATAGAAGAGGCTTTGAGCGAGATTGTCGAAATCTTTAAGCTGCTCCTTCTTCAAACGAATCAACTCGTTTATCTTGTCAAGTTCGGAAACTATCGAAAGCTGAGTGGATTTGGGTGGAATACTAATGTACTGTTTGGATATTGTAGCTTTATTTAATGTAATACCCATTACGGCCTTGTTAGATCCTACCCAATGATAACATAGCAAATAATAATACAAGAAGGATGAGTTTATATCGAAGCTTTCTTTGGTGTTGAATGCCATGATAGCTTCGTTCGTATATAAGTCTGTTGCTGCAATTCCGCATTTCCCAACTGTTAATTTGAAACTCATAATAACAGTTCCCTTTTTTACTTTGCGAATGTTAGAATTGGATACAGCAAGATCTGTTATATGTTCATTGGAGTCTGCAATTTCTTTATCTCCTAAGTCTCGTATTGAGACCCATACATTGTTGCCACCAAAGTATTCTGGATTCTTTCTGTCTGGAGTTTTGCCCATTTGAAGGTCAAACACCTCGTCGAATCTTTTATATTCCCATCCCTTTCTCATACCATTTCCTCCTTCTTTTCATCTTCTTCCAGCATCTTGCACAAATCTCTATATCCCTTCAGAAACTTGCCTTCATTCTCTTCCAGTCTTACTAGAATATCCTTTACAGGCTCGTATTCCACATTCTCACGCTCTATCTCCTTATACTTATTAATAGAAAGGTCGTAATCGTTCTGGCGGATTTCCTCTACGGGTACGAAGAAGCTCTGGTCCTTGCGGGTGCGGGAATCCTCAGACTCAGGATGCAGAAAGCGGTTTACCACATCCGGAATATCATTGTCAGCTATCGGCGTACGCTTGTCATCCAGCGAGAAACCATCTGCCTTCATGTCATAAAACCATACCTTGTCCGTTCCACCACAGTTGGTTTTGCTGAACACAAGAACGGCGGTAGAAACTCCGGCGTATGGCTTGAACACGCCACTCGGCATGGAGATGACGGCACGCAACTGCTGGTTGTCAACTATCTCCTTGCGGATAGCCACGTGCGCCCTGGAAGTTCCGAAGAGCACTCCATCGGGAACGATGCTGGCGCAGCGGCCGCCCAACTCCAGGGAGCGGACAAACTGAGCCAGGAACAGCAGCTCGGTCTTGCTGGTGTTGGCGTAGGCAAGAATCTTCTTGTTCACATTGCCCTTGTCGAGACTGCCCGCAAACGGCGGGTTCGCCATGATGAGCGAGTAGCAGTTCTGGTCTTCGTTCTGCTCAGAGAGCGAATCGCGCCAGGCAAGTTCCGGGGCAGTAATATCGTGCAGCAGCAGGTTCATGGCTCCGATGCGCAGCATGGTCTGGTCGGTATCGTAGCCATTGATCATCGAGGTCTTCATGTGTTGCACCTGTTCTCCGGCATAGATGATGGTCTCGTAATTCTCCTTGATGTATTTCACGGCTTCTACGAGGAATCCTGCCGATCCCATGGCTGGGTCGCAGATGTAATCCTCCGGGGTAGGCTGCATCATCTCCACGATCATACGGATGATGTGTCGGGGGGTGCGGAACTGTCCGTTGGTGCCGCTTGCCGCCATCTTGCCCAGGATATATTCATAGACGTCGCCCATCGCGTCACGGTTGTTCATATCGAGAGAATCCACGCCGTCGATTACCTTGGTAAGGGTTCGGGCATTGGGAATCAGGAAGATAGCCGACTTCATGTAGCGGCTGTAGGCGTTTTCTTCGCCCGTGCCGATGTGCTTGATGAATTCGAACACGTGCTGCCTTACCACCTTGAACATATTGTCGGCGCCCAGGTTCTTGAACACGTGCCAGCGCAGGCTTTCGTAAGGGATTCCAGCCTTCTCCTCGTCGGAGGTAGCGTCGGGGTTAATCCAGAGCTGCCCTTCCGGGAAGGTAGGGTTCTGCACTTCGCCGTCAAAGTCGCGTGCGTTTTCCTCTTCCTGGAGCTGCTTGTCGTCGAGCATCTTCATGAAGAAGATGTAGGTCATCTGTTCCAATACGGTGATAGGGTTGGTAATACCTGCCACAAAGAAGGTGTCCCATATCTGGTCTATCTTGTTTTTGATTTCTCCTGTTATCATACTATTATTGATTTTTAAGGCAAAGATAATGCAAGCGAGTGCAATGAAAGCTTGCTTTCAAATTGCCGAGTGTAGCTTATCTTATGCAAAGGTAATAAAAAAAAAGGAAAACGAGCAAAAAAAAGATGATTTTTTTGCAGTCTTCCCTCTACTTTCCTTTTATAATTTCTTAATGACCTTAATGACCGTGACCGTTAATGACCGGAATACGAAAAAATGACCGCCTCCTCATGGGGTAGAGGAGAACGGCCATTCTTCATTTTCAACTTCTAGCCTACACAGCTAGTCACTCCGAGCGTGGTTGCGATTGCCGTCAAGATGCTGATGGCTATCTGCAACACCATCTTCCATGTGTCTCTTTTCATAGTCTTTCTAATTTAAAGGTTAAACAAATCAGTTTTTGCAAGTTGGGGAGTTAATGAAGTTAAAGAAGTTAATGAAGTTTATGAAGTTAAAGAAGTTATCACTCCCTACGGTCGTTCGGGAAGTTAAGAGACAATAGTCTTTTTGTAAGATGCAGGACATTTGTCTCTCTAACTTCCCTTAACTTCCCCCTCTGTCTAGAAACCTACGTCTCCGCCCTGGTCGGTGCCGGAGCCTTCGCTACCCGTTCCGCCGGAACTCTCGCTGCCCTGACCTCCGGTATTCTCGCCACCTCCGGTGGTAGTAGAACCGCCGCCGCTGGTTCCGTCATCGCCTCCCTCCGGAGTGGTTGGAGCGTTGAGGTCTACGCTGGTCTTGCCCTCCTTGATTGCCTTGAGCACGGCAGCCTGAGCACTGCGGCTTGCCACGAGGTTGAACTCGGCTTCGTCACGCAGGGTCTTGAACTGCTGGCCAGGCTCCCACTGCACCTTCACGTCGGTGATGTTCTGCGCGGTGAACTTGTCGGCATCCTCGGCACCCTTCGAGGTGAGCAGGACGGAGAAGTCACCCAGGTCGCCCAGACGGACCTTCTTGCCCTCGAGCAGCATCTCTCTCATGCAGTCCACTGCCATGTAGAGGATGGCGCTGATGTCGGCTCTGGAGTACACGCTGCCATGGGAGGTGATGTGCTTGGCAAACTTCTCGATGGTCATGATGTCGGTGTACTGCGATACGGCGAAGGCGTTCTGCTTCTCGGTCTTTACGAGGTCGAGGTCTGCCTTCTCAGGCTCCTTGCCCTCCTTCTTCGCCTGGTTGATGCGTGACTTTGCCTGGTTGATTGCCAGAAGATTTGCGTTCACGCTACGCATTACGATGCTGTAATTAATCATAGTCGTTTGTGTTAAAAGGTTCATTTTTGCAACTCCCCGGAAGCCCCATTTCCTGTCCTTTTCGGGGGTCGTCATTGATGACCGGCGCCTGTCATCATTTATCCCCCGCCTCGGTCGTAAGAGATGCCCGTTTTCAGGCACCTAAGGCGTTTCCTTCGATTGCTGGTGCAAAGGTACGAAAAAACGCTGTAGGAAGCAATACTTTTCCGGCAACTTGAATTCAGTTTTCCGGAATCTTGTGAAATGGAGCCTTTCGAGAGTAGGTGAGGGGAGTCGTGGCAACGGGCTGCATCCGGTCATTAGTGACCGGTCATTATCGGTCATTAAGAAAAATCACTTCCGGTCATTTAGCCCTATAATATATATTAAAATATTTTAATATATATTATAGCTATTTTTTCGCCCCCGAAAACCTTAATGACCGAAAATGACCGGGCATTAATGACCGGATTCCGAGGCTTTAATTAATACACTTTTATGCTAGTATTGTTCTTGTAATTTGTTCTGCTTTAATGATTTATAATAAGACATTTAAGTTTTTGTCTGTATATAAATGTATGGGAATAAACTACATACGTCAGCGTCCTTTCCTACAATGTTGTTGCTTCTTTGCCCCACTTTTCGCCTTCCCTTCGCTCTCATTTCCGCCATAAATGCCCTTTCTTTGGAGCATTAGTTGATGTGAGGAAGAGGATTTTTGCGTTTTCCCTTTGGAAATCTATAAAACCACTTTGATATCAGTTCTTTTGCTTCTTTATATAGAAGAGTAAAAATATCGAACATAGCTATCATAAGTATGTTTTATATCATTATCCTTTGCATAGTTTCTTCCTTCAATATAGCTCTGTTTGGGATGGCAAATATTATTTACATAATCATCTTTTATACTTATTTCCTTGTATAAAAGGTTAAAATCCCTTGGTAAGTCTTTTTCTGTATTTTTGTGTTAATATTTATAATAAAACGTAGATGTTTCGAAATTTTTTTGTACCTTTGAAGGCAATTCTGCTATAAAAAGCAGGCTATAAATATAAAATTCAAACTTGAATAAACTTATAAACAAACGTTTAAGAATATGTCTAAATTTGCAATTTATAACTATAATTTCTTACGCATTATAGAACCTAACGAAGAACATCAACTTGAGTTCCCCGACTGGGAAAATGTAAATGTGAAAGAATCGTTTGAAAATCGCCAGCAATTGCTTGAAGAGCTTTTGCTGGCTGATTTCGAGAAACCATTCCCGTTTGAGAATGCCAGAAAGAAACCATACTGGCACAAACAAATAGTGAAACCACAAGATAATGTCTATGTGATGCGTGTGGCAAATGTTACAAACGTGACTATTACCGATGAACATTTGTTGTCTCAAAAATATGCTGATTATAGAAATTGTCTGGTCATTATAGACAATCGCCCAGGAATCCAGCGTATCGCCATTGAGCAAAAAACTATGGCTTTCAGCCATACGAAGACTGTGGCTAATATCCTAGAAGCATCCTTCTGCAAACTGCTAAAGTGTAAACTTCTGAAAGTTAAGCTGTCTGCGGTTTATGGAACAAATGTCTTTTGGGAAACCCTGGGTAAATATCCTAAGGGGTTCAGTAAAGTAACCTTTCATTTTCCTCATCTCAATTTAGACCGTCTCACCAAGGTGATGGACAAATACCTAACTACAGCCCGTGAGGATTGGGATAGTGACCTTGATTTTACATTTGGAGCCAATGAGGGTGGTGCTGTGAAAATCGACCGCAACAATCAGCGTCAGACGGCACTTATTGCAGGAGCATCTAGCGCAGGTGCGTGGATAAAAATGCTTCCTAAGGGAGAAAAGGGGAAAGCTATTTTGTGTGGCAAAGATCAATACGTGGTGCGCGAACTTGATTCAGAGGTGTTCAATGATCTGGCAATAGGAGCGCAGCCGCTTCCTGGCATGGGACAATCTGCAATGGATAAGGTTAAGGTATTTATGAAGGACATGCCTGATGTTTTCACTCATTAAACTGGTTGAAAGATGGAAAAGTTTGAACGTTTTTCGGAGGAGAAACTGACCTCTTTGCGTGCCCGTTATAGGGGCGATGATTTGTTTAGAACCTGGACATGGCTCCTCTGTTTGCTTGAGCAACAACTGAACGGACTGAATGCTGTAGAAGTATGGAGTGAAACAGAAATGATTCGCCAGAAACTGTCTGCAATCAAGGAACATCGTGATAATGAAGTAGAATTTCTCTATGGAGAACTAAAGAATCGGCATCAGTCAGAAAAAACCGCAGTCATTATTCTTACTGTACTCTTCACTCAAATGTGTGATGCAGAATCCAGTGAGGTGGATGATGCTGCTGTGCAAAATCCGAATCGGGCTGTGTGTTCGGTCTTGGCTCATCTTCTGATGAATCCGAAAATAAGATCTTTCACTGAGAAGTTGATCAAGGCATTCAAGCATCGTCGCTACGATAACGAAGGAAACAAGATTGTTTTGCCCATAACAGACTATATGGAGGTAAAATCCCCTTTGGAATTGATGGATGAAGAAGCTAAGGTAAAAGTGGAGAGATGGGTAGAAGAGATAGAGAAACTCACACGGGGAATCAGAGGCTTTCTGAATATAGACTGGGATGTTTACAAATATATTTGGAGAAATATTTGTGCAGAGCAAGAAATACCTCTCTTGTTAAAAGAGAAACAACCACGAGGAAATAAATGGGGCTACAATCTGAAACTTGTAGCAAATGTGCTGGGCATACTTCATACTATACCTTACGGTGAGAATGTTGTTTTGGAGGGCAGTATTCAAGCTATCAGTGATGCAGTAGGAGTGAACGTGAGAGCCTATATTGGAAACCATGCCGATTTCGGATCCAGTAATACTACTTTAACCAAAGAAATGCATGCTAAAATAAAGCAATTCATATTATCTGCAGTCGGATAAAAAGCAGCTATTACAGATAAAGATAATGAGGGCGTTGATGGAATAATTCTGTCAGCGCCCTCTTTCTGTCTGATTATCAGCAGATAAATTGCTGATAAGAAATAGCCTCCTTATTTTTTTATGCGTATTTTTATCTACAGACTAATATTCTTATCTTTGCGCTCGGATTTGGGAATCAGTTTCTCATTTCCGAGTGTTTTCATATTTAATAGTTATAACCTGAGCGGAGGCGGGGAACCTCACAATGTGATTGAAGATGGCCATCGGTAATCCACGGCTTCTCTCGCAAACCGATCAGGAATCATGGCAGAAAAAAAACATCAGCTTACAGCTCTGGGCATTGCCTATGAAGCCGTCATCAAGCTGGGCTATACGCACAGCAAACTGGCAAGGCTCGACAGCAGCATCAACTATCCTACGCTGAGGAACATCAGAGATGGGAAGGAGATGAAGAATGCTACGGAACGGTTCTATCTGAAACTGTTCTTCAACCTTATTAATAAGGAATATGAAAGGCGAATGGCCAATGGGGGCGTTGGAGCCGGCAGCCTGCTTATCGTGATGAAAAATATCCTTGAAGCTGAGTTGAAATAGGCTTGGGCTGAAAGGTTGAAGCAGGCAGAATACAGCCAGGAAATAGGCTCGAAAAGAAAAGTGGTGAAAAGATGAGGGGGCATTCTTTCACCAACTGTTCCAGCGCATTCAAAGACTTCTTATCTTTGCACCAGCTTTCAGCAAGATCGGAGTTGGAACTAATCAGCCTTGAAAGGAAGGCTAGGTCTTGCAGTTATAGATTATGAACGGAATGTTTATGAGAGTAGTGCAGCAGGGCGAGGCTTTCGCCGTGCAGAGCCAGAAGAGTGAGAACGGCCAGATGATGAAATGCAACATCATCCTCCAGGAGATGGGCGGCAAGTACGAGAACCAGTATGCTGCGGCAATGCTCGGCAACATTGCCCTGTGCAAGTTTGCTCCGGGAACAGTGGTAGCGGTTACGCTTCGATTCACGACCCGTGAGTACAATGGTCAGGTTTACCAGGACATCCTGGTTACGGACATCGTGAAACTTGGCTAGTAACTAATCTTGAATTGAAATAGGTGGCGTGAGAATTGTCCCGGGATAATTTGCGCAAACTGAAACTTACGACACTTCTTTCGTTCAACCTAATTTTTTAATTCAAGAAGATTATGAAAAAGACGGTTAATGTACAGAATAATCAGATGAACGGCTGCCAGCACGTGCAGCTGGGTGGTGTGGCTTTCTATGACGAAGGCAAGTGTTTCATGTTTTCACCTGAAGAAGAAGGGGTGAGAAACAAGGTGGAGGGGTTCCGCTCGCAGGGAATTGCCCAGCAGTTGACGGATGGTACTTTCGACTTCATGGCGATACCAAGAATCCGCTCGCAGGCGGAACTGATCAGAAAGCTGGCTCACGGACGTGTGAGCAAGACCAAGGACGGAGCTATCCAGCTCACCCTGAAGGTGTTTTGCGACGAGGGAATCAATATCGGAAGTACTCTGGTAAAGGAGGCAGAAGAGGCTGCTGATGCGGTTGTGGATTATCAATTGAAACGATAAGGAAAAGATAGATGAGTTGTTATTTAATTAAGGTGGAGAATGGGCACAAGGTTGCCCGCTCCATCACCTCGGAAGAGGAGTATAAGCAGTTGCGTGGAAGCAACGAGCAGAAGGCGAATCTTCGTCTGGCTCGTGCCGGAAACGATGCTGCGAAACGGAGACTGGTACAGTTTAATTATTCCGGCCATTATCCGCAAGGCGTGGTGAAGGGAATGAAACTGCCAAGCGGTGCTTTCGGATTTGATATGGATGAGCCGGAGGCTTTCGCCAAGGCTGCCAAGCTGCTGCTGAAAGAACCGGACAAGTACGGACTGCTGATGCTGGAGCGTAGTGCAAGACAGGGCGGACATGCGGTGTTTGAGCGTGAAAAGGGCAAGACGGTTCTGGAGAATCAGGTGAGGATTGCTACGATGCTCAAGTGCGAAATGGATACTTCGGCGCATGACATCAATCGTGTTTATTTCACGACCACATCGGATGACGAAGATTTGCTCTTCCTTTCGCCACGACTCTTCAAGGATGAATATGATGAGGCTGCTGTGGCTGCTGAAGGGAAGGTTCTAGAAGAAAGAGAACGATATGGGAAGGAGGAACTGCCGGAAGGAGCGCACAAGGCAAACAAGCATTATGAGCCTTGGAAGGAAATCCAGAATTCTCAGGGGGCTTTAAAGAGGCAAGAATTTAAGAATTCTCAGAAAACTTCTCAGGGGATTTTAAAAGGTCAAGAATTAGAGAATTCAAGAATTTCTTCTTCTACTACTTCTTCTGCTGCTGCATCAGCTTCGACTTCCTCCGTCTCTCAGGACAATTATCTCGGGATTCCTTATGGGGAAATCATCAGGAAGTGGTGGCAGATGTATAATGATGGGCAGGAGCCGATGCGCTCTAACCGCAATACGCTGACCTTCGAACTGGCTGTGAATCTGCGCCACATCTGTGGCTTCGACCGCAATCTTCTGGCTCAGATTATCCCCTGCTACGATGGTTTTCCCGAACAGGAAAAGATGGCTTGCATCAACTCGGCATTGAACGAGAAAATCACGCAAATGCCTAAGCGACTGAAGGATGTGCTGGCAGCGCTGAGACAGGAGAAACTGAAACAGGGGTCTTCGAACGGGAATGCAGATGAAGACAGCGAGGCACTGGTGAATGCCTTGGACGAGGCTAACGCCAAGGATGATCTGTTCTATTACGATGCTTTACCCAAGATGCCACAAGGCGTGCGTGATTCCATCAGTGCTGTGGGACCACCTCTGGCAATGCCTGTAATTACCGCCATCTGTCCAGTCATCGGAATGCTGGCAACAGGAGTCAAGGTGGCTGTTCACGGCAAGATGAACTCGCTGAACCTTATCTCCTACATCGCCGGTGATTTTGCATCAGGCAAGGGAAGCATCGACCCTGTGGTTGATGCATGGACTTCGGAAGTGAAACAGATGGACAAAATGTATCAGCAGCAGGAGGATGAATGGAGAGCCAAGAAGCGTGCGGCTAAGAATAAGAAGGAGCAACCGGAAGAACCAAAGCTGCCTGTAAGATGTCTTACTTTAAATAATACGGTGGCTAACCTTGCAGAACGACTGGCTAATACTGAAGGCAAGCACGCCTTTTCGTTTACTCCGGAAGCCGACACAGTGGCACAGAAGTGGAAATCTGCCATGAGCGACTTCTCCGTGATGCTCCGCCAGGCTTACGACGGAACGAGCTATGAGCGCGAGGCAAGAAGTGCAGATGCGGTGAATGTTCATATCGAACATCTTTTGTGGAACGTTGTGATGTGCGGAACGCCAGATGCACTCTATCGGGTAGTGAACAATTATACGGATGGTTTCCAAAGCCGTATTGTCGTGGCGCGAACACCGGACAACACGTTCACTCCGCTTACAGACAATCTCTTTGTGCTGACCGAAACTCAACGTGAGCACATACGGCAGATAGCTCATCTCTTGCCCCTGATGGAGGGCGAGGTGGTTCTGCCTAAGTTGGAGAATAAGGGCAGGGAGTGGCTGGAACAGATACGATTGGAGACCATGAAAAATGACGACAAGGTGAAAGCCCGCCAGCGTTTCCGTATCTGTCCTACCACGATGAGAATGATGACCTGCATCATGCTCTGTAAGGTAGCTGAGACACTGATTCAGAAACATGGCTTCCAGGGGGCAGAAAAGCAGTTGAAGCAGAACCCGCTGTTATGGAAGGAAATGATCGTAAAGACGCAGACACCAACCATGCTCGAAGCCTTCAATATCCTGGCAGATTATCAGTTGGACAATGCACTCTACTTCTTCCGTAGTCGCATAGAGGATGCATTCTCATCCAAGAGTTATTGCGGTCAGACGACTTATGATCGTTCCCGACGTGGCAAAAATGATTCCATCTTCGAGCGGCTTGACGTTACTTTTTCCTTTGAACAGGCATTACAGCAAAGTATAGCAGTAAAGGGGGCAAACGTAACTCGTGAGGTTGTTAGACAGATGTTGAAAAACTGGAAGCGGCAGGGATTGATAGGTGTGCTGCCCGATATGCGTTACCAGAAGGTTCAACCTTCAGTATAATAGTGGTTTAAAGTAAGTGACCATTAATACATCCGGTCATTAACGGTCACGGTCATTTTCGGTCATTAAGGATTTTCAGTAAGGAAATCCTTAATGGCCCTATCAATAAATCAATTTTATTTTACGATATTTATGGAAATAATCATTTATCGCCGTCGTTTTACCCGATGGGGAGTAGACGGCACATTAGTAATAAAGGGTACGAAAGTTTGTAATACCATAGAACATCCTGAGCGTTTTTTGCCTGCAGGAGACTATGAGATAGCTTTTGTTTCTATAGCTAATAAGAGTAGAAAAATGCCTGTTATCCTGAGGAAGGGACAGGCTGTTTGGGAAGTGGGTATTAATACTCCTTGTCTCAAACCCGGTAATGGACCGATGACGCTGGAAAACGGCTGTATCATTCTGGGTAAGGCTGCAGCCACAGGGCTGGTGATTCATTCTCAGGAATACTTCGACCGACTTTGTGAACGATTAAGGAAGGCTTCTAAAAAGAAGGAGTGTATCAAGTTACGTATCATAGATTGGGGTAGTGATGAAATCTCGATAGCATTTTAGGATTTCCACCCTAACATTCATTCATTTAAAATAGTAATATCATGCGTAAGATTAAGGAAATCATCATTCATTGCAGTGCGACCCGAGAAGGTCGCAACTACACCGTTGCCGACATCGACCGCTGGCATCGTGAGCGTGGCTTTTTCAGCATCGGTTATCATTTCGTGATTTATCGTGATGGCAGCATCCACGTGGGCAGATCAGTGGAGGAAGTTGGCGCCCACTGTAAGGGACACAACACCGTGAGCATCGGAGTATGCTACATCGGCGGGCTTTCCAAGGATGGCAAGCCGAAGGACACCCGAACCTCCGAGCAGAAGGCGGCGCTGAAAGCGCTCATAGAACAGCTGAAGGAGGAATATCCCGAGGCGACTGTTCATGGCCACAACGAGTTTGCCGCCAAGGATTGCCCTTGCTTTGATGTGAAGGAGGAGTTTGGCTAACAGATTGGGAACGCACTGCGTTCCCTATTTCTTTTTATAATCTATCTCTACAATGAGATAGATTAGAGTTCAATACATTTAACCGTCATTATATCTCATTTAATAGAGCATTTTCATTATATGCGATCCTTGTTACGAAGTCTTCATACGAGTTACAATCTCTTGGTATAGAAACAGCATGTAAAGATAGAGTTCCCAAGTAGCTATCTTTATGCATCCTTTGAGAAATAACTTTATTGGCGTCACCAACATAAGGACATATAACACCACCCTTAGGTGCTTTTAATCTATACATATATGCCATAATCTGATGTACATCTTCGCGGTCAATGTCAAGGTGGTCCCCATTAATGGCAAGTCTTTTATATTTTGCATCAAGTACAATATCATCTTTCCAAAAATCAGGAAATCTTTGTCCTCCATGTTCAAAGAGATAGATTGCACCAATTCCTAACTTATTTTCAGGATGTGTAAATCCTACTTCGCACAATAGAGTGTTTAGATATTCTTCCCACAACCATGCCCCATCAAAGAGAATTCCGTAAATCCTGTCATCGTTAGTACCGTACTTGATTTCTTCCTGACGAAGAATCTGGACGCATAGTTTTTGTAAAGCTGCGTATTCTGTATAAAAAGGATGATTACAAGGAAGTAGATTCTCTTGTATAATCTTTATTCTTTCTGTATGACAGTAAGATGGAGTATATGAAATAATCTTTTTGATGCAATCATCAACAACCTTGTCAGACGATAATATTATATTACCTGTCGGCATAGTTTTTATATATTCTATTGTGTGTCTGATGAGTTCCGTTATCGAATTGTCAAAACTGTATTCTTTTGTATTATATGCAACAGTTCCTCGGAAAGGAATATTCTCTCTAATGTGGCGACTGATGTCTATGGTGCCATGAACATTAGCGTCATTGTGTCTGAATCTTCTGTATTGTTTATATACGCCTTGACGCATTGCTTTTTTCAACATAGCCGGGAACATATAAACTAGAAACTCAAAAACATTATCTTCTGATGATGTAAAATCTAGATTAAAGATATTGTACGAAAATACTTTCTGTAGCATATAGTGAAGAAAGTAATCGTGTCCATGATTGTCAAAACGTGAATATATTTTCAGTTGTTGGTTCTTGCGTCCTACAAACCCCATTATATTCCCCGTCTTTAATCTAGCAGAATTTTCATCTTCAGCATAGATATCTACAATTGTATTATCGCCAATCCTATCATCGGTATCATCTATGCTCAATGGAAAAATAAGCAGATGCTCATTTTCCTCACATAGTTGTCTGATGGGTTTGTTGGCAATAGGAAGTAGGTCTGCTGCTTCATGAAGAGGGCAGACCTTTCCTTTATAGTTATTATCTGGAATTGTTATCATTAGTCAACAACATCAACAGTTTCATTATTCAACGAATCAAAATACACGTTCTTAAACTCTTCTACTTTTGCTTCTGCATTGCTATAACCACGAAGATATTCTTTTAGAAGAACTTCTATATGCATATCCCATAATGCTGTAAAATCGCCATTATAGTGTTCTTTGTCTAACTTCAAGAAATAAGCTGGACCTATTTGATAAGCGGAGCCAAGACCACGAGTTTTGAATATTTCTTTATTTAAAGCATTCATAACTCTGATAGCTTTTCCGCAAGTATCATGGTCAAGTTTTTCTGAAAGCATTTCTAAACGATCTTCTGGTTTTATCTCCTTCCATGCAAAACGTCTGCGCAAGGCAAAATCCATACTTTCCACGCTTCTGTCGATATCGTTCATTGTTGCAAGAATATATACATTCTCTGGTACAAAGAATCCATCAACAAAGACATCATCCTTATTAATGAGATTTTGATATTGTGTCTTTACTTTACCTTTCTCGCCTCTGTAGCCCGGGTCGATAGCATAGAAAAGTTCACCAAATATCTTAGACAGCTCGCCACGATTGATTTCATCAATAATAAACACATATATTGAACCTTTGCTTAAACGTAATAATCCTTTTTTGCAAAATGTTTTGAAAGCTCCATCCATTCGTTCAAAACCAAGCATGTCTCCTTTCTTTATCGGTCTTAATCCTTCCACAAAATCTGTATAGTCATAAGATGGATGAAACTGAACGAATTCTACTTCAGCATCCATCGCTTTAGCTATTTCTTTTGCCAGGAAAGTCTTGCCTGTCCCTGGAGCACCAGTAAGAACAAGATTCTTATTTGCTTTAAGAAGTTTAATATATGATTGAATATTTTCCATATTACGTGTTTGGATTTCTGATAAGTTTTTTAAAAAATCACGAACCTGCCATGGGTAAGTACAAATATCATAGACAGATTTATTTTTTAATTTATCTTTGAAATAAGACAATAGTCGATGGCTACTTTTGAACCAGCTGTTAAAATCAACTTCTGGAACGTCTTCAACCCCTGCATTTCGCAAGAGATTAAAAGTTTCATTTAAATAATCCTCTTGTATTATCGTACAAAGCAAGTTTGGCTGCAGTGAAGCTATTAGACGATTGGTGGCAGCCCTTCTGTCCTGATTAGTTCTTTGTCTTAAAAATGTCTTGATATTATCATAGACATCCCATAATGGCTTATCTTGGCTTTCGGCAATTACTTTCAGCATTGGAGCCAATTCTTTCCAATCTTCCTTTATACTATTCTGTTCTTCTTTTGTAAAATAACCTTGCTTTAACGAAGATACACATTGATCTCCTCCTCGTTCAAAAAACTCGTGGAACAAGTTTTTGTCCCAGTCTTGCCAATTTTCGCAAGATTGGGCACTTTCTATAAATCTAGGCGCATAGTAACTGTAGCTATCATGCCATTCTTGCCAAATTTCTATCTGGCTAATAATGTCTTGTAATTCCATAATTATATATACTTTATTTTGACGTTATTTTAATATTTCTTGCCAATGTAAAAGCTGTTTATCATCGGCTGAGAATATGTTTTAAGTCTTTTTGCAAATACTCAATCTCTTCGTAACCATCAGCATGCAATTGCTTGTCGAGAATGTCTGTTTTATAGGCGATTCCCGTTCCTTTACATAATGAAGTACCAATGTGTAGAATCAATTTGTAGAGTTGATGCCCTTGAATATGCAAGTAAGCATTCTTTTCTGTTAGAGCACACGTATTATTGGCGGGTTGTTCTGGGAGACTTTCCAATGCTTTTTTGAACAGCGAGTCCACTTCTTCCAGATAGGCCTTGCCATTATCTATAAGGTTTGAACGTTTGAGCTGTAATGGAATGCAAGCGTTAAACTTTGAAATATTCCATAGCTTGTTCAAATTGCCATTTGTAGAATAATGAATGAGATAAGTCAATGGCTTATATACTATCTTGGAAAAAGAACTTAGGAACACTTTTATGTCAAAGTTTTCTTGTTTCATGATTTGTTCCATTCCTTTGCTTAGATGGGATGATTCACACAGATGATTCTCCCACGAATATGCATACGTCTGGGCAATGTGGTTTACCGCAGATAATCCTTCTTCACCTCTCAGCAGACGCAGGTCGCTATCTATGCAGATAAAGAAACTATCTGTTAGATAGGGCTTGAACCTAAGGCATTGTTCGCATCCTCGTGTATCTGTTCCCTTATTGTTTTTGCTATAATATATGTAGCGGTATCGCCCTGGCTTGACGTTTTGGAGCTGATAGTCCCAAAACGTCTCATCTTCTTTGTTCTCCAAATGAACGATAGCTTGATAGCGGTTTGTAGAGGCCAGGTTGCGATAGAGCATAGCTTGTTTTTTTATCCAATCCATACGCTCTCTTATTTCGTTATATTCTCCATGTACCAAACCTTATCTCCCCATCCTTCACCAAAGAGGGCAGGAGAATGGGTGGTGATGAAATATTGTGCCTTGCCATTCAGATGAGTGAGCAGATTGACCAGCTCGAATTGCCATTCTATGTCCAGTGAATTTTCTGGCTCATCTATCATTACCACGGCTTCGCTGCCGTTCAGCAGGAACACTCGCAGCAAAATCAGTAAAATCTGCATTTCGCCAGAAGACAAGGCTTCTACAGGTAATGTGCCATAGTCGGTAACTACTGTAAACTTGCTACCTTCTATCTCGATGTGTTTACCCGTTAACGAGAAGAGTTTGTTAATGGTTTTCTGAAAATCAACCATCTTGGCCTTCATTTCTATCTGTTTTTCCTCGGTGCTGTCTATCATAGACATACGGAAACTCATGAGCGAGGGACCGGTCTTCATGTCGTATATATAGTAATCCAAATCCTGCGAAAGAGCGGTGGCTGTCTTGCGCTTGTCTCTCATCGCAATGTTGTCGATGGAAGGAAGGTAAATGATGTGCTCCTTGCGTTCTTTGTCGTCCGATAATGACTGATATAGATTCTTCAGGAATGTGGTCTTTCCACTTCCGTTGATTCCCATGATGATGTTGACATCATCATGGGGTTGGAACTGAACGTGGCGTTTGTTCCAAATTTCAATATCTATATGATTCAATATTATCTGTGCCATATTATCTGCGTTGTATTTTATTTATTGATTCTGACTAGTTATTCCTGCTGCAAAAAAATCATTTTCCGATGCAGAAGTGCTTGAAGATATTGTTCAATGTCTCCTGGCTACTTATCTGTCCGCCAGTGATTTCGCCCAATTCTTCCAAAACCATCTTCAAATCTTCGGCGATGATGTCGCCGCTCATTCCCATTTCCATCGACTCCAATACTCGGGAGAGGGAATCATGGGCACGGATGAGGGCTTCGTAGTGGCGGGCACTCGTTATGATGACGTCGTTCTCGGTAATCTCAGGAATATCAGCAGCTTTTACTAATGCCTGCTCCAGGGATGAAACGTTCTCGCCTGTGCGGGCACTGATGAAGAGTGGGGATTCTGCTTCGCTGGAATCAGAACCGCAGGAATGAGTGAACTTATCAAATTCAAGCTTTTCATCCTCCAGCTTATCCATCTTATTGAATACTACCAGCAGCTTCTTGCCCTGGTTCTTCTGCTTCATCTCCTCGATTTCTGAGACTGACGGCTGCTCATCTAATAGCCAGATTACTATCTTCGCCTCTTCCATCTTCTGGAAAGTGCGCTCTATTCCGATGTTTTCTACCACATCATCCGTCTTGCGGATTCCTGCCGTATCTATGAAGCGGAAGGTGATTCCGTCGATGAGGGTGGTGTCTTCGATTACGTCTCGGGTGGTTCCGTGAATGTCGCTCACGATGGCTTTTTCCTCGTGGAGCAGACGGTTGAGCAGGGTGCTCTTGCCCACATTCGTCTTGCCTACGATGGCTACGGCTACTCCCTGCTTTAGGGCATTGCCGGTTTCGAAGGAGTGGGCGAGGGTGGTAATCTTGTGATTGATTTCTTCGGCTAGTGCCTGGAGTTCGCTGCGGTCGGCAAACTCCAGTTCTTCGTGGTCGCTGAAGTCGAGCTCCAACTCCAGGAGCGAAGTCATCTTTAATAATTTTTCGCGCAGCAGGGAGA
>OGOP01000984.1_pt1 | contig 22391 bp, 10 predicted proteins | sample 1552591 | NCBI WGS metagenome assembly OGOP01 (sample SAMEA2580120, study PRJEB22360) | human gut metagenome | biome: human gut; feature: human-associated habitat; material: faeces | place: Denmark | collected 2008/2010 | reverse complement strand
CCTTAATGAAGGGTGGTGGCGGGGGCGGGCCCCCCCGCCGCCGTAGAAGCGCTCGCCGTCCTCCATGCTGAAGCTGAGGATGCTGACCGCGTCCGCAGCCGGAATCTCGTGCTTGTCAACCTCTCCGAATTTCCCGTTGTCGTCGCCGATGATGCCTCCGCCGTTGTCAGCGACCTTCAGATCGGCGTATTTCTCGTTGATGAATGACCTCATCTCGCCGCAGAGCCCTTCCTTTTCAGGCAGGAACCTAACCTCACGGATCACCTTCCCGCCTTTGGCATCCTTCACGGTCATCACTCCCGTCTTCTTGTTGATGGCCAATGAATATTCCGGAGTCTTCAGCGTCCAGACTCCTCCCTTGTCGGAAATGTCGGTCTTGACCTCACTCCAGTCGGTCTTGATGAGCTCGTAGCGCTCCATCAGGGACTCGGTGAAATCCTTCCTCGGAGACACCTTGATCCTGAATATACTCTCGGAGCATGCCTCCACACTGACCGTGAGGCCATCATTGATCTTAACTTTGTGGGCCGGGTTCGCCTGGGCGAGAAGTGTCATCGCAAAACAGGCGACGGCAAGCAGAATTTTCTTCATTCGTCGTTGTGGTTTTATTTCAATCTTACAAAGATAATCGTTTTTTCTGTCGCATAGGGTTTTATTTTTGGCATAATTCCATAGAAAATGACGAAATTTGCCTGCGGAGCAAAACATCACTCAATGACTGAAAAGTTCACAAGAATAATCACCTCTTCTGAGGAAGGAAGTCTGGAGCGCCAGTGCGGCGATGTTCTCGGCAGGATCGGCAATGAATATGTCCCTGTCAGTGTCGTCTACTTCTTCGCCGCCTCGGGGACGGAGGCCTACCTGTCGTGTGACAGGATTCTTCGTTCTATGACATCCGCAGCGTTTCCGGAATGTCCGCTGGTCAGCCTTGTGGCGCAGAGGCCGATGGAAGGCCGGCTTGTGGCCGAGGTTGTTTACTTGAAGGATGTCGGGGAGGTCGAAAGGCACGGTGACTATCTTGTCATTCGCTCCGGAGAATGCTCCGAGCTTCTTACCGGGGCCATTGGTTTCCCGTTGGCCGCAGACACCGGGGAGCAATCCCGCAAGGTGTTCGCCCGAATCAAGGATGTACTTGACACCGAGGGCTTTGCGGTCTCGCAAATCGTCCGCCAATGGAACTACATCGAGAGCATCACCGCCGTGAACGGGGGAGTTCAGAACTATCAGTTGTTCAATGATGCGAGATCCGCTTTCTATGCCGGAGCCGATTGGTCGGACGGGTACCCGGCGGCGACAGGGATAGGCTGTGACGCCGGAGGGGTTATGGTTTCTGTATATGCGGTGAAGGGATTCGATGGGGTGTCCAAGCCTGTTGACAACCCGTTGCAGATTCCCGCTCACAGATATTCAGAAAAGGTTCTTGCCTCCGGGAAGGAAAGTGTCCGCACCACCCCTAAGTTTGAGAGGGGAAGGCTTCTTGGGAATGTGATGTTCGTGTCGGGGACCGCGGCGATAAGGGGGGAAAGCAGCGATTTCTCCGAGGATCCTGTGGCGCAGGCTCACGGGGCGATTGATGTCGTGGAGAGTTTAGTGTCTCCGGAGAACATCGCCTCTGGATGTGAAGCTTTTGACTTTGAGATGATTCGGGTCTATGTTCGCCGTCCGGAGGATTTGAAATGCGTCAAGGGTGTGTTCTCGGATCATTTCAAGGATGTTCCGACGCATTTTCTCGTGGCCGATGTGTGCCGTCCGGAACTGCTTTTAGAACTGGAGGGAGTCGGGCGCATAGTTTAAGGTCTGTCTGGACGGTTGGTTCACGCTTTTCGTAGGCCGATTGTAACTGTAAAATCATTATCTTTGTACTCCTTGGATCATTTATCACCGGAGTATGAAGCGGGTTAAGTATAACAATCTCATTCTTGCGCTCGTAGGCTTTGTCTGCGCTGCCTTTTTCGCCTTCTACTTTTGCTCCTCTCAGAAGTGGGTGCTGCTTTTCAGAGGGCATCAGGAGATGTTTCTCTTTGACTGGACGTACATCAAAGGCATTCTGCTTCATCCTGGGGGGCTTGCGGAACTTATCGCTAAGTTTTTAGTGCAGTTCTTCACTGTTGGCTGGGTCGGGCCTGCGGTCACGCTTGTGACACTTGGGCTGAACGCCTGGATGGTCTGGAGGATAATGGAGCGGACCGCCTGTACGGGGGGACGATTTGCTGAATATGGAGACGGGGCGCTTGGGCAGGCTCAGTCGCTTCGACAGGTTGGTGTGGTTCGACAGGCTCACCAACCGGTCGAACCACAGCGACCGGAGGGGGAATCTCGGAGGCCGGTGGTGTGGGGAATATTCCCGCTATGTCTGTTGCCGTCGGTGTTCTTAGCGGTGTCGTTGCTGGACTACTACAGTTTTTATCAAGGGCTTATCGCCTACGTCGCGGCGGTCTTCTGCCTGATGGAATATTCCAAGATCAAAAGCGACCGTGTCCCGCTGATAGCGGGCTGCGCTATGACGGTCGGGCTTTTCTTTTTAGCAGGGTCGGTGGCTCTGCTGTTCGCCGTGCGGGCGCTGCTGTTCGATATATTCGTAAAACGCAGAAACGCTTTGCTCTCAGTTGTTTATCCCGTGCTGAACATCGCTCTTGGACTTTTGATGATTCACTCTGGGCAGATCGCCACCATTCTTGACGCGTTCACGCCGAGGATGTACTACGAATTAGACATCCTGAAGATGCCGGAGATTCAGTTCGTCAGCTGGGTGATGCTGTCCGTGTGCATATTCATCGCCGCCGTTTCCCGCAGGATCATAGTGAAGGGGGGCGTGGCGAAGGTCGGTGTGAGCGTTCTGTGCGCGGTTGTGGTCATCTTGTCGCTCGTGTCGTTCACCGACGCTTACAAGTCTGACGCGAAGACGAGGCTCTACAGGCTGGAGTGCCTTGCCACGAACGAGGACTGGGACAGAATCCTCAAACTGTACGGTAATGACGTACGGTCGCAAGCCGAGGCTAATTACAGGAATCTCGCATTGGCTCGAAAGGGGTTCCTTGTCGAGGATCTTTTCAAGTACCGTCAGAACGGGCCGCTTTCGCTGATCTGCGACGTGAAATCCCAGAACGACATCGACTTGCTGAGGCTCAGCAGGGTACTCTTTGCGATGGGGAATATGGCGGCGGCGCAGAGCACGGCCTTCAACGCCGACCAAGCCTTTGGAGACCACGTCCCGTCGATGCTGCGGATGGTGCTTCAGATAGACCTGATGAGAGGGTCGTATGCCACGGCGGGGAAGTACATAAGGCTGATGGAAAAGTCATTGGGACATTCCGAATGGGCAACTTCTCAGAGACGTTTCTTAGGTGATGACGAGGCGGTTATGAATGATGAGCTGCTCGGAAACGGAAGGCGTGATCTTCAGTGCGAGGACGCTTTCGTGCTCTACACCAACCCGATGGACGACCTGTTCAGAATAGTCGATGCCAATCCGTCTGACCGGATGGCGATGGAATATGCTCTCTCTTATCTCCTGCTGGCCAAGGATATGGACAATGTCGTGGAGTTTGTGGCGAAGCATTACGGAGATCCGGCGCTGCGTGAGCTTCCGGCTCCGGTTCAGGAATGTCTGCTTTTCTATTCGGACTATTACGGGACGATGGATGTGGACTTCGCCGCCAGCCACGGAATGCCTGCCGAGGAGGTCGCGCGTCGTCAGTCCTATAATTTAGACTGGTGTCTGGCGCACGGAGTCACCTCAGAAAGCCTTGCCGGATTTCAATCCTTCAAGGAGAGGTACGGCAAAGCCTTGCGGAGTTCTGATCCGAAATCCTCTCTGTCTTCTTTCAGGAACACGTTCTGGTACTATCTTCTGTTCACTCAAATCTCTGAAAACTAATGAAAACCATACGTTTGACATCATTGGCTCTGACATTGCTTCTTGTCGTTTCTTGCGGCAGAAAAGTCAGCGTTTCCGAAACATCTGAGGACACTCCGGAAATCTTTCCGGACTACGCCGGGGTGACAGTTCCTGTCAACATCGCTCCTCTTAATTTCTCTTATGTCGGTTCGGACGAGCCGGCGGTTTTGATTGTCAGCGGCAAGTCCGGAGACCGTCAGATAAAGGGAAAGAAAGGCCTTTTCTCTTTCCCTTCGAGGACCTGGAAAAGTCTTATGGCCGAGAACTCGGGGGATGACATCACACTCACCGTCGCAGTCAAGAGAGGGGAGAAGTGGGTGTCGCTCAAGCCGTTCACAATCAGCGTGTCGCCGGACGAGATCGATCCGTACCTCTCCTACAGGCTCATCCCTCCCGGCTATCAGGCTTGGAAGAAGATGGGGATTTACCAGAGGTGTCTGGAGACATATTCACAGACCGCTGTTTTCGAAAATTCGCTGACCGGAGGCAACTGCGTCAACTGTCACACCTATTGCCAGAGGGATCCCTCCAGAATGCTTTTCCATGCGAGATCCGAGTTCGGCGGGACAGCGATGATCCTGAATGACAAGGTCGAGAAACTGAACACCAAGACCGATTCCACCATCAGTGCCCTTGTCTACCCCTACTGGCATCCTTCGGGGAAATATGTCGCTTTCTCGGTCAACAAGACGAACCAGAACTTCTTCAGCCACAATGAGAACCGCATCGAGGTCTATGACTCCGAATCTGACGTGGTAGTCTATGACGTGGAGAGCCACGAGATCTTCTGGTCGGCGCTGACCCGCTCTGAGGACTCGTTCGAGACCTTCCCGACCTTCTCGCCAGACGGACGTAGCCTTTACTTCTGCTCTGCCAAGGCGGTCTCGCCGATGCCAGATGAATATTCAAAAGTCAAGTACAGCCTCTGCCGCATTGACTTCGACCCCGAGAGCGCCACGTTCGGCGATGCGGTGGACACGCTCTACAACGGAGCGGCGAACGACAGAAGCGTCTCATTTCCAAGAATATCCCCTGACGGCAGATTCCTTGTCTTCACTCTTTGTGAATATGGCAACTTCTCAATCTGGCACAAGGACGCCGACCTCTGGGCCGCGGATCTTTCGTCCGGTGAGATATTCCCGCTTGACGCAGCCAATTCCGACGATGTGGACAGCTACCATTCGTGGAGCGGCAACAGCCGTTGGCTGGTCTTCAGCAGCCGTCGTCTGGACGGCCTTCACACAAGGCCTTTCATCTGCCACATCGACGGTGACGGCAAGGCTTCCAAACCTTTCCTTCTCCCTCAGAGAGACCCTCTGGAGTACTACGAGTCCCAGATGAATTCCTACAACCTTCCCGAACTGATGGAACGCAAGGCCACAGTCAATCCCCACGACATCGCCACCGCCCTTCGAGACACGCCCGGTACGGATGTGGCTGTAAGGTAGTCCGGTTATTTGTCAAAAGGGGTCTTTACGGGAAATGTTGTCCCGATAAAGTCGTTGTACACGACTTCCTTATTTTTCTTTACCTCCTCTCTGCTCTGTTTTATCAGTTCGTCGGGGAGGCAAAGTATGTTGCGGAAATCCTCGTTGAACACCGGTCTTTTCTCAGCCATACTCATAAACCTGTCGTATAGGTAGATGTACCTGAAATCCAACCTTCTGGTGGCGTTCGACGTGTCTTTGAAGGCAGCCGTGAACTGAAGAAGGCAGATGCTGTCGTTCTCATAGACTATTTTCAGATCCTCGATTTTGGGATCGCTGAATCCGTTCACGAATTTACTCAATCCGTATTCAAGAGAGACAGGTAACTGCCGCTTGGCTCTTTTGGTTATTTGGCACTCTCGTTCGCAGCCGCAAATCATCATTAGGCCTGCGAGCAGAATCCCTGTGAAGAATGTTCTCATTTCTTTAATATTGAATATTGCGTACATAAATCAAAAGGAGGTGCGGAAAACTCCCCGCACCTCCTCTCTGATTGATTTATAGACTATTAATAGCCAGGGTTCTGAGGATATTCAACCTTGTTGTTAGACTGGATAACCTGAGTAGGGATAGGGAACTGATAGTTCCAAGGATGGAAGGCTGAGCGATGTCTTGTCTTTCCATACTTGTCCACGTAGGTCTCCCTTGGGTTGTTGGCCATATTCTCGAATCCGAATCCATACTTCTGAACACGGGCGTAGGCGGTGTTTGAAGTAAGGGCGTCCTGAGTAGGATACTTGCTTGTGACATAAGATCCGCAGTTAGGGTTGCAGGACAGACGGTTGAGAGTAATCATACGATGCTCCTCTCCGAAGAACTCACGAGTACGCTCGTCAAGGATGTAGTCGATGTCAACATCGCTTGCTGAGCAAGGTTTGGCATTGGCGCGCGCCCTTACCTCGTTGATGTCATCGGCTGCCGCCTGAGTGTTGCCCTGTGCGAGATAGGCCTCGGCTCGGAGCAGGTAAGCCTCCGGAACACGGATCATATACCAGTCTACATCGTAAGCCTTGTTGCCGTTTGTGGCAAAGTCAGGATGCACGTCGTCAGAGAACTTCCAGAGACGAGGCCAGAGCATAGTCGTGTCGCTGGCGTTGACCTTGTAGGCGTTCTTCTTTTCTTCTGTGTTAGCTCCAGGGCCAGGTAAGGTCTTGGATCTTTCGTACATCTCTTTCTTGGCCTGAAGCCATCCTTCGCCTCCAGGGAGGTAGAAGTTCTTCTGCATCATAACCTCAGATCCACGGAAGTCGTTAGGATCGTCCCAAAGACCGTCCTCCACAAACTCGCCGGCATTGTAAACGTACTCGACAGGGATGCAGGTGGTTCCGATGTAAGCCACTCTACCACCGATGGTGTCCTGTGCGATGTTGGCGAGCTTACGGTTAGGAAGGATTGGAGAGTAGGCTGATGTGGCGGCAGAGCCAGGTGCGAATGTGGCTGCGTCGTCACCGTAGAAGTAGAATGTGTAGGTACTATCTTCGCCAGCCTTGTTCTTGAGCGGATTGGTTCCGGCCTCGTCAGAGCAAACCTTGTAGCTGCGTGTTGTCTGTGTTCCCATAATGACATTAGGAAGCCAGTTGGCCTCGGTGCAGAGGCTTCTTACACGCCACCAGCCGTCACCACCACCACCGGTGGAGTAGGTTCCGTAGTTGTACTGTACGACCCAGATGGCCTCTTTGTTCTCAGCGCTGCTTGGGTTGTCGATGTCTGCCTTCTTGACGGCATTGCCGCTGGCGTCACGTCCCCAGGCCTGACGGAAAAGATCCCAATAAGGATTCAGGGTGTTGCCGTAGCGGTCTGTAGCCTCGTCCTTACGTGAACCGAAACGGGTCTTCATAATAGAGTAGCTTCCGTCTGTTCCGTTGATCACGCGTGTCGCGGCCTCTTCGGCGCCTTTGAAATCACCAAGGGCAAGATTTACCTCGGCAAGGTAAACGTCAGCGGCAGCCTTTGTGGCGGTTCCGGTAAGACGGGCAACCTGTGGAAGGTGTTCTGACGCCCAGGTGAAGTCGCTCTTGACAAACTCCCATACCTCCTGACGTGTGTTAGGAGTGTAGCCATAGTTGGCCTCTGTCGTGCGGTGCTCAAGGATTACTACATTACCGAACATTCCGGCCAGAACCCTGTAGGCCCAGCCCCTGAGGAACACGGCCTCTGCTCTAAGCTCATCCTTCTTTGTGTCGGTGGAATAGACAATGTTCGAACGCTCGTCGATCATATCGATCACCGTGTTCGCCTTGTTTACAAGGGTATAGACATTGTCGAACCAGTGACGGGAGATACCGTTGTCGGCATTGATGTCCCAGTTACCGAAGGTCGATGTCGATCCGGTGGCTGAGAATGTGTCCATTCCCATACCTGTGATAGCATAGGAGTGTGTGCCGTGCGGCTCACCCAACATAAGGTACTCTACGGTGTTATAGCACGGGTTCAGAGCCATTACGATGTCCGATTCCGTGTTGTAGAATGAGTTGTCATCGTAGTTGTAGGAGTGCTCCTTGAGGAATTCCTCATCGTTGCAACCAGTGAACCCGGCAAGGGCTACTGTTCCCGCTACAATGCCTGCAAATATTTTGTTGATTTTCATATAACTATTCCTTTATTTCAAATTAGAATGTCAGGTTTACTCCGAATGTGACGGTCTTGTAGGTACCGTTGCTTCCGAAGCGGGTTGAGCCAGTGTCTCCAGCGATAGTACCTCCGGTCTCAGGATCAAGACCTGACCATCCGGTGATCGTGAAGAGGTCTGTGGCGGCGACATAGACGCGCGCTCCGCTAAGGCCTACCTTCTGGATGAGGCCTGGATTCACGGTGTAGGAAAGTGAGAGATCCTTGAGCTTCAGGAATGAACGTGAGTTCCAGAACATATAGTTCAAAGAGTTGGAGTAGTCACGTTTAGGGTATGTCTGTGAGTGATTGGTCTCTGTCCAAGGATCAACGGCTGCCAGCTGAGCGCCACTTGACTGGTTCGTTCCGAAAGCGTACGGGTCGAATCTGAGGAAGTGGGTGTCGTCACCCTGCGCCCAACGGAAGTTGAAGTAGAGTGAGAAGTTCTTCCAGCTGATGGTGTTGCCGAAATTCAAAGTGAAGAGAGGGTCAGGAGAGCCAATGAAGTGGCGGTCTTTCTCATCGATCACACCGTCCTCGTTCCAATCCAGGAACTTGATGTCACCTGGCTTGGCGTTAGGCTGGATCATATTGCCATCCTTGTCTGTGTAGTTCTTGATCTCGTCCTCAGAGTTGAAGATGCCGAGTTTCTTGAGGTCGTAGGCTGAACCGATAGGGTGGCCGACCTGAAGAGCGTAGTAGTTGTCGAATCCGTAAGCCACAGCGTTGGCAACGTCGTCAGCCTCTTCACCCTTGTAGTCCTTTCCGTAGAGTTCCTTTACGCAGTTGGCGTTGGAGTCGAACACGATTGAGGATGTCCAGCGGAATGTCTTGTCGCCGTCGCCATTGATGTTGACTGTGTTGAGTGTGACCTCAATACCGTTGTTGGTGACGAGTCCGACGTTGTCATAGATTGATGTGAATCCAGTCATATAAGGAGCTGAACGGCTCACGATCATATTCGTGGTTCTTCCGGTGTAGCCGTCAATGCTACCGCTGAGTCTTCCCTGAAGTGTGGTGAAGTCAAGACCGAAGTTCAGTTTCTCGACAGTGGCCCAGGTCAGGCTTCTGTTAGGGATTCCGAGAGGCTGCACACCGAGGTTGCCCTGGTTGCCGAGCCAAGCCCAAGACATTGAACCCTGCCTTGTGCCGACGATGCCGACATTGGCGAGAGTCTGGTAAGGAGACACGGAGCTGGCTCCGTTCTGTCCCCAGGACGCGCGGAATTTGAGGAAGTCAAACCAGCCGAGATCCTTGATGAAGTTCTCGTTGCTGAGAACCCAGGCAGCGGAAGCTCCATAGAAGTTATCCCATTTGAAGCCGTCCGCAAGGCCTGAATAACCGTCACGACGGAATACAACGCTGGCGTAATATGTGTTCCTCCAGTTGTAGTTGGCGCGGGCGAGGTAGCCGACACGGCTCCAAGTGGTGCGTGAGCGCTTGAGGATGGTGTTGGAGTTGTCCGCTGCGTCCATCTTGTAAACACCGAGATAGGTCGGGCTGCTGAATCCCTTGAATTCAACGTTGAGTCCCTCGGTATTGTACTTCTCACGTGTGTAACCGGCCATTAGGTCGAAATGATGCTCTTTGATGTCCTTGGCGTAAGTGAGAATGTTATCCACGTTCCAAGTCTGTGAGTAGCTCATCGCGGAGCTTCCCTCTGCGTTGACGTTGTACTTGGAAGGATTCTCCATATCCGCTGTGTTGTTTGTGTCGACCCAGAGCTCAGGGTTGTTGAACACGTCGCTGCGGCCGGTGTTGTGCTGGCCCTGGACAGTGATCCTGTAGGAAAGGCCTTTCAGGAACGGGAAGTCGATCTGAGCGTAAGCCATACCGTTGGCGTTTGAGCTGAAGCCTGAGCGGTCGGTGTAGAGGTAGGAGTCATCCTTTCCGGCGCCGATAAGCGGGCTGGCGGTCTTTCCGTCAGGATAGTAGTTGTACCAGTCCTCGTAGCCAGGAGTCTGAACCATAACGTATGAATATGGTGACATCCAAGTCGCGTTCTGGATTCTGGCGGTCTGTCCCCAGCTGTTGGCTCCGAGGTAGCTTGCCTTTGCGCCGACTGTGAGCCAGTCAGTTACGTTTATGTCAAGTTTGGCGAGGAAGTTGTACTTCTCGTAGTCGTCTCCGAGACGGATGCCCTGCTGTCTGGTGTAGTCACCGGAAACATAGTAGGCCACGTTCTTGGATTTTCCTGCGATGCTGAGGTCGTATTTCTGACCGACACCGGTGCGGGAGATTTCTTTGAGCCAGTTGGTTCTGGTACCATCCTTGAAAGCGGCGAGCTCAACGTCTGTCATAAGTTCGGCGGCCGCTGTCTCAAGAGATGAGTAGTCAGACCACTCCTTGGTCTTGAACGCATCCCTGTTTGCCTTGTAGGACTCGAAACGGTTCCTGAGGAAGGTCTCGTCGTCGGTCACCATCTTAGGCATACGTGTCCAGTCTGACAGGCTGACGCTTGCGTTGAAACTGACAACCGGTTTTGCGCTGGTTCCCCTCTTGGTGGTGATGATGATGACACCGTTGGCGGCGCGGGATCCGTAGATCGCGGCTGCGGAAGCGTCCTTCAGCACGTCAATGCTCTCGATGTCCGTCGTGTTGATCGTGTTGATCGAACCGTAGGAGATCACGCCATCGACGATGAGCATAGGCTGGTTGACACTCTGCGCTCCGTCCGATGCACTTGAAGGGATGGAGTTCTTACCACGGATTGTCATTGTTCCGGTGTTGTCACCAGACGCGCTGCTTGTAGGAGCATAGCTGAAACCGGCCACCTTGCTGGACAACGCCGAAAGGGCGTTAGGGTTAGGCAAAGTGCTGATGTTCTTGTCGCTGGCGTAATTCACGCTGGCGATAGAACCGGAAAGATCCCTTCTACGAGCCGTACCGTAACCGACGACCACAACCTCGTCAAGGTAGTTGGTGTCGTCCTCAAGCACAACGTTGATTGTTTTCTTTGATCCCACAGTGATTTCCTGAGTGGAGAATCCGATGGAGGAGAAAACGAGGATGGTGTTGGTCTTCACATCTGGGATGTTCCAATTTCCATCCAAATCTGTCATAGTACCGGAGTTGGTGCCCTTGATAAGGACATTGACTCCGACCAGTGGTTCTCCAGCCTTGTCCGTCACCTTGCCGGAAACAGAGGACTGGGCGAATGCCTGCGCCCCGATTGTCAGGAGCACAAGCAGAGTCGTAATTAATCGTTTACCCATAACTGCTTTTTATAATGGTTTTGTTAAACTACTGATTTAGCAAAATCACAAAATCATAAATATTGTACATAAAGCGCAAATATAAAACTAATAGTAGAATATATCGGAAAATTTTTGGTGAAAGTACTTTGAAAAATGTTCCTGCCCTCCTGTGTCGTGTCCTGATTTTCAATCGGATTTTTATCAAATCAGTAGATTGACAAATTATGAGACCGCAGTATGATTTTGGTCATAAATTTCACATTACGAACCCATTTTGCGCTGTTTTGCGAAAAGGTTTGCGTAAAATTTTAGGTGTAAATCAAATTTCAAAGTATTTTTATCAATATTTCAAAAAGCGGGGGATAATATTCCTTACTTTTGCCAATGTTTTTGGTTTAAATGTCACAGACGTATAATAGCACAAGGTAAACTATGACCATATTCACACTTTCCGCCGTTTTACGCCGCCGTCGGCATGTCCGGCAATATGTCCCCACATATTCGTGACACTGTTGCAATCCACTTGACAAGACTGATTGAGAAAATCACAAAACCATTATTAAAAACACAGTTTATGGGTAAACGTTTCATCACAGCTTTGCTTGCGCTCCTGTTAGTCGGGGTGCAGGTATTCGCCCAGTCAGCCGTTTCCGGAAAGGTCACGGACGAGACAGGGGAACCCTGTGTCGGGGCCAATGTCCTCATAAAGGGCACGACCTCCGGCACAATGACAGACTTTGACGGTAACTACAGTCTGCCACACGTGAAGCAGGGAGCCATCCTTGTTATCTCAAGCATTGGTTACACCACAGAGGAAGTCAAGGTTGGCTCCTCGGCTGTCATCAATGTAGTTCTCCAGAGTGACAACAGGTATCTCGACGGGGTTGTGGTTGTCGCCTACGGTACTCAGAAAAAGAAGGATGTGACCGGTTCCATCACCGATGTGAAGTCAGACATCGTCGCCATTCAGAACACGACCACGGTCTCCAGAGCACTGGAAGGAGCCGCTCCAGGCCTTCAGGTCTCAATGGTCGATGGCCAGCCTGGTTATGACATGGCTATCCGTCTGCGTGGTGTCAGCTCCACCAACGGAGCCTCTGCCGCCGCCCTCGTCGTGATCGACGGTGTGGCCCAGCAGACCAACTCCACTTATGAGAACCCTCTTTCCCAGTTGGACCCTAACGACATAGCTTCCGTGACTGTCCTCAAGGATGCGGCGTCAACCGCTCTTTACGGATCAAGAGCGGGTAACGGTGTCATCCTCATCACCACCAAGAGAGGCTCCGAAGGCAAGTCAAAGATCTCCTTCCAGAGCCGCTGGGGATGGAACTCCATCGGGAACTACAACGTCAACTCGATCGACACCGCCGCTGAGTATTATGAATATGCCTGGCAGTCAATCTACAACTCTTACCGTTACGGCGTGAACGGAACAGGTCTTCCTGGAGTTGATGCGAACGGCAACTACTACACAAACATCGCCACTCCGAACCACACAGACGAGGAGGCAAGGCTATTTGCCAGCCAGCACCTGTTCGACTACAACGGAAGCGAGACCCAGTTCCAGAAGAACGCACTCGGCAACAATATGGCCTACAATGTTCCTGGGGCGATCTACACGCCTACGGGATCCGGCTCGAACGCATCCGCGACTATGAGCGGTGCTTACCTTGTCGATCCAGTAACCGGAAAAATCAACAAGGACGCAAGGCTGCTCTACAATGGTGACGCAGCTGACATTATGTTCAAAAAAGCCTTCCGTCAGGAATATAACCTTTCGGCCAGCGGCGGATCAGACAAGATCCACTACTACGCTTCCCTAGGTTATCAGGACGAGCCTTCATTCTTGATTGCGAGCTCGTACAAGCGTTACAGCGGACGTATGAATGTCGATGCCCAGGCTCTCAAGTGGCTGAAGATCGGCGCCAATGTCGGCTATTCAAAGACCAGCACCAGAGCTCAGGCCGGTAAGTGGGGCTCCCGTCAGATCGGTGGAGCGTATGGCAACGTCATGCTTCACGTCAAAGGATGGCAGCCAATCGAGCCAGTCTACACCATTGACAAGAACGGTGACTATGTTCTCGATGCCAACGGTGACAAGATTCTGAACACGAAGAACGCCTCGTATTCACCGCTCGGTGTCGCCACAAGTCCTTATGGCAGTGACTTCAAGTACATCGCCGAGACCAACATCGAGCGTCAGGACATCTCAACATGGACAACCCGTCTGTTCGCCGATGTCAATTTCCTGAAGTATTTCAACTTCAACGTGAACTTCAATATGGACGAGTCACACTGGAAACGTACGATGTACGTGAACAGTGTCGCGGGCCGCGGAACTCCTAACGGAGGATTCGGTATCAAGACCTACCAGCGCCGAATCATCAACACCCAGCAGATCCTTACCTATAATCAGGACTTCGACAAGCATCACGTTGACGCTATGCTAGGTCACGAGTATGAGGATCTGAACAGGGATGACCTCAATTTCGGCACTGGTTACGAGCTGATTCCGGGTTATGCCATCGCCGGAAACTTCATCGGCCGCTATGTCAACGCTGGTGGTGAGAACTCCACTACCCCTGGCTTCAGTACAAACATCTACAGGACAGAGTCTTACCTGAGCCGTTTCAACTACAACTACGACAGCAAATATTATCTGTCAGGATCCCTCAGACGTGATGCCGCCTCCAAGTTCACAAAGGACAACCGCTGGGGTACATTCTGGTCAGTCGGAGCCGGTTGGCGTTTCTCAGAGGAAAGCTTCCTTAAGGAGATGAAGACATGGCTTGACAACGCCAAGCTGCGCGCCAGCTATGGTGTGACGGGTAACTCCAATGGTCTTACCTCTTATTATCTCAACCACTACTGGTACTACGCTGTCGCCACGTGGCAGACAAGCTCAAGCGGTACCGGCGTTCCTGCCTCAACCGCCATCAGAACCGGCAACGACTTGGTTCGTTCCGACCTGACTTGGGAGAACATCCACCAGTTTGACCTCGGCCTTGACTTCAGTGTCCTGAGGAGCCGCATCACCGGTGCGCTTGACTTCTATGACCACAAGACTGTCAACTCTCTCTTCAATCAGTCAGTCTCCCCTCTCGCCAGCGCCGGCTACACCACCGTTCTTGGAAACGCTGCCAAGGTCCGCAACAGAGGATTCGAGATAGAACTCGATGCTGACATCATCCGCAAGAAAGATCTCACCCTCAGCGTTGGCATCAACGGAACACACTACCGCACCACGCTTCTGAGCGTTCCTGCCGACCAGATTCCGAACTACGACGAGACCATGGATCTCCCTAAGGGCTGCTGGACCGTCGCGACTGAGGATATGGCGCAGGCCGGAACTGCAAGCCACGCCGGACGAGGAATATTCTACCTCCGTGGAGAAGGGAAGGATCTTTTCAACCTCTATATGCCTAAATATGCCGGTGTGGACGAAAAATCCGGTCTTCCGCTTTATTGGCACAGAGTCACTTACTATGATGTGAATATGAACGAGACCACAGGTGTCTACGAGCACGGAGGACGTTACGCCAACTATAAGGTGGGTGACAATGTCAAGACAGACGTGGCGGCAGACGCATCTTACTACGAGGTAGGATCAGCCACTCCTGATTGGATCGGAGGTCTTACCCTCAGCCTGAAATGGAAAGATTTCGATTTCAGCGTCGTTTCCGCTTACCAGATCGGAGGCAAGTTCTTCTCTATGGAGTACTCCCAGCATCTGTTCCGCGGCTCATCTATGGGCAGACAGCGTATTCCTGTCTCAAAGGATCTCGTGGGCAACACCTGGAATCCGGACAACACCAGTGCCTATTACCCTATGCAGTGGTTCCCAAGTTCAGGCGCAAGCAGTTACTATCTTGATGGATCTTTGCTGCCAGGCTCTCACAACTACACAGACATGAGCCTCTTTGACGCAAGCTACTTCCGTGTGAAGAACGTGACCATCGGCTACACCCTGCCTAAGAAACTCACAAAAAAAGTCAACATCAGTGCCCTCCGTGCGTTCGTCTCAGCTGACAACGTGTTGATTTTCTCTCAGCAGAAAGGTGTGGATCCTACTTTCTCAACAATCGGAGGAAAAGAGGTTGACACCTTCATCTACCCACAGATGCAGACTCTCACCATCGGTTTGAATCTTGATTTCTAAAATTAAACGCGAATAAATATGAAAACATATAAAAGTCTTTTGGCTGCCTCGATCCTTGGCTTGAGCTTTTCATCCTGCACCTCACTGCTGGATGTCAACAATCCGAACTATTTCACGGATGATGAGATGGCAGAATTCATCAATGGAAGCGAGGAAGCTGAGCAGCAGGTTCTGACAGGTCTCGTTGGTTCTCTGCCGGGTTACATCAACATCTACAACGCTGCGATCGCCGGTGGCTATTCCAACGCTTCCGCTTACGAATCCAATTTTGAGTTTCGCCGTTTCTGCCAGTCTGGCGATGTGGTTGAAGGAGATAGACTGAATCAAGGAACATACTCGACTTGGTATCAGAATCTTGCAAACAACACTTATTGGAGAACAGATCAGGAGATCCAGAACTATGGCTACTATCTCGCCCCTGTACTCAAGCTCGGACCCGCACTCAAGGCGCTTGACTTCCTTACCGAGGAGCGTGTCGAGAAGTATCCAAGAATGGGTTCCAGCCGCGCCCAGGCACTGACAATGAAGGCTATCTGCTACATGATGCTGATGGAGCGCTACACAGACCTTCAGGATGTAACCTCCACTACAAAGCAGGGCTGGCCGATCTACGATGCCTACACCTATAATGCCGCCAAGGCTCCGCTTTCGGTCGCCGAGACCTGGAGTTGGATCAACACTACGCTCAAGGAGGCAGTGGATCTTTTCCACGATTCCACGCTCGGAGAGAAAGGCTATACCATCGGTAACGAGGCTGCCCAGATCTACGACATAGACTGTGCCGTGGCACAGTACTACCGTTGTCGCGCCGCCCTTGACAGCAAGGACTGGAAGACCGTGATAGAGGCGGGGAATGACCTCCTCAGCCATTTCCCTAACCTGATCAACGCCGAAGATTATGGTATGAAGGCAAGCTTGTTGGCCTCTGTGAACTCTCGCGCTGGTGTCACCGCATCCCTGCCTCAGGGAACATCTTGGAACGGATCCGACTTCAACGCCACACAGAACGCCTTCTACAATCTGGAGAAGAATCCAGAGGCGATTTTCGGCGGTGCCAGAGGCTCATCCAACATCTTCTGGACTAACGCAGGTCTCAATGCCCTCAAGCGCAGCCCTTCAGGCTACTATCAGGTGGACAAAGGAATCTATGACGCACTTTCGGATGATGACTGCCGCAAGGCTTGCATTCTCCCTGAGGATTTCGAGAATTTCCACGTTTACACCAACGACGGAGCAGACACGACATGGTACCAGTACACTATGCCGAAATACACGTCTCTCAAATGGGCGGCATCCTCGGCTATCGGTTACAAAAACCACACGAACGAGGCTACCACATCCGACAACATATACCTCCGTTCCTCAGCCGTCTTGCTGATGGTCGCTGAGGCATACGCTCAGGGTGGGCAGGACGCTCAGGCAAAGGCATTGCTTGACAAACTGCTTGCGGCCCGCACAAAGAGCGGCGCCACCGCCATGACATGCGACAACACGATGCCTGGCAAGAGTGTTATGGAGATGGTCAAACTTCAGTGGCGCATCGAGATGTGGGGAGAAGGCGATTGGGCGTTCTTCAACCAGAAGCGCTGGGGCGTTCAGAACGCTCGTGGAGCGAACCATTGGAGCGAGACTCAGATTCCTGCCGAAGGCTTCACTTGGGAGATTCCTCAGAAGGAGCGTCAGGGCAATCCTTACTGGAACTAACAGTCATTATCCACAACTAGAATTATATTCAGATGAAAAAAATATTATTGACATTCGCTTGCGCTCTTTCCGCAATGGTAATGTTCTCAGCCTGCGACAAGGGAGAGGATGTGAAGGAGTTCAAGGATGAAAACGCTACAGTGAAGGCCTTGACAATCGAGGCTACCCTTCCGTCCGCACAGGGTGAGGGCATGAAGACTGCTTTCACAGCCAAGGATTTCCTCCGTATACGTTTCGCGAAGGCTGACGGTACTTCAGTGGGAAGAACCCAGATCCTCAGAGGCGAGGCGGCAGAAGGCAAGACCGCGTCATTCAGCAACCGTGTGGCCGTGCCGAATGACGCAGAAACGGCTTTCGTCTATGTTGACAACAACGAGACTAATCTCGTGAACTATGGATCCGCTCCGACATTTGTGAATTTGAGCGGTCAGAAAGGTACGCTTGCTGATGCCATGGCACATCAGGTGATTGTTGGCTCCACCCCTGTCAGCGGCCTGTCAGGAGGTAAGGGCTCCGTATCACTCGCCTACAAGACCGGTATCGCAAAGATCGTGGTGTCTTATCCGGAGGGAACCAGAGTCAAACAGGGCGAGACCACAATAACGCTTGGTGGAGACGCACAGTACAACAAGATTGAACTGATGCTTGATTCTCCTGAAAAGTCAAGCACGAAAGGTGCAATCACCGTCCCTGCCATTGTTGACACGGTGAAATGCACCTCCACCGCTTACGTCGCCATCTGGCCTGTAGGTGGAGAGTACACCAACACCAACCTCATCTCCCACATCCAGACTACCACCTACGGCAATGCGCTTGAGGTCACGAACATCACGGCAGGAAAGACGACCGAGATCGTTCAGGGTGTTGACGCCAAAGAGTTCAACTATTGGATCGGCGATGAGGAATATAAAGTCCATGATGTCTATGCGAAGGTTGAGAGCGCTAGCAAGTGGATCACAGTGAAGGATGGTGTCCTTACAGTCGGGGAGAACAAGACCGGTAGCGTACGCGTCGGAAAGGTTGTGCTTGACAACGGCCACACCTACATCTTCACCCAGATCGGAGCCAACGACTTCAAGGGAAGCTGGACGCTTTACTCGAAATTATTTGACCCTAACAAGACACTGGGTAAGGGTAACACCAATGCGGACAAAACTGTTGTCACATTCGGTGAGCCACGTCAGCGAGAGACCTTGAAGGATGCCGCTGGCAAAGAACACACAAACAACCTTGGCATCAAGGGCCTTTATCTTGATTCGGTTCTGGACGCTTGTGTCGAGATTGACTACAATGAAAGGACTGTCAAATTCGGTGTGTTCTTTGACCGCCGCGCAGCCCAGAAAGCCGCAGACGGAAAGTTCTGCACATATATTCCTGAATGTTCTGGCGGAAACGGTTGGGGCAACTACAACTTTGCTCCTGGTGACAAGGGATTCTCCGATTCCAACTACGAGTGGCTCTGGTTCACGGTAAGCGAAGACCTGAAGACCCTAAAGTACCAGTACTATGGTGCGGGTCAGATGACCAGTAACGGCAAGTACTACATCTGCGGAATCTCTATTCCGAAGGCCACTTCAACCGACAAGGCTTCCATTGCAGGCAGCTATGACGTGATTTATCAGGCCAACTACAACGGAAGCAACGAAGAAAGCATGTACTTCAAGAAGTAATCCTGCATTCAGTCAATCCAACAAAAGAAGGCGACCGGAAACCCCGGCCGCCTTCTTTCTTTGGCAATGGCAGTTAAAAACATCACCTTAAAGCCCCTATCTGCTCTTCGGTAAGCCCGGTCAACTGTAGGATCTGCCCTATCGGCATACCGATTTCAAGCATGGCCTTGGCTACTTCGGTCTTACCTTCGGTTATTCCTTCAGCCTTACCTTCAGCCTTACCTTGGGCCTTACCTTGGGCCATACCTTGGGCCATACCTTCAGCCATACCTTGGGCCATGCCTTGGGCCTTACCTTGGGCCATGCCATCTGCGATTCCTTTGGCCTCTCCGTCGGCATAGCCTTTCTCGAAGCCCTTGCGCTCGGCGAATACGCGCTGCGCCAGAATGTCCCTCTCGTTCATCTTGTCGATCTCGTATTTAAGTTTCTTCTCCTTGTCGAACGCCGCCACCTCGCACGCCTCGGCGAGCCGTCTGGAGATTCCTCCGGCCTCCTCGATCCACTCCGGAATCTTTTGGAAGCCACCGCTGTTCCTGAATATGTAGAACAGCCTGTCGGACTCCGTCACGCACTCCTCCAGCGTCTTGGTGAACAGTGTCATCTCCACAAAGATAACACTAATTGTCTGATTCGCAACCATTCCGGTGCGTTTTTCCGTGAACTGCCAGTAGGAGATGAGGTGGTCGGTGTCCCAGAGCGACTCGTCGTCGTGCCTCAGGCGATAGTTCAGGAAGGAGACCACATAGACCGGGTGGAGCTTCCCGTACAGATCCCCCTCCGACAGTTCCAAATGGTACAGCCCTGACGCGTAATAGACGCACCTCTCGAAGAAGCTGTCCTCCTCCGAGGCCTGCATCTCCACGATGAACGTCCTGTCGTCCTTGTCCACACAGACCAGGTCGAGCACCGTCTTCTTCCCGTAGATCACATCCTGTTGCTGCTCCCGGTCGGAATATTCCTTGATGTCCTCGATCCTCGCCTCGGGAGGCAGGATCTGGTTCAGCACCCCGATGAGGATGTCCTTGTTGTTCCTGTCCGCGAACACGGCCTTGAAGCCCACGTCGCTCCGCAGGTTGACGAACGGAGCGAGCTCTTGTCTCTTTTCATTGAAATACATAGTTCAAATTTTAAACAAACATTTGAACAGCAATAATATGCACAATAAATGTAAAAAACGAAAAGAAACATATACGGATTATAAAAAACAGAAATATTTTCGGTTGTTACTCCCTTAAGTAACATGAAAAAAATAAGTTGCTTCAGATTAAGAGAAGATTTTCGAGGATAGATCTTTTTTTGAAGAAGGAGTGTGCCGGTGGCACATGACTGATGAGAAAAGAGATATATACCGAAAAGATTCCTTAAGATGATGCAGGTTATTTTTTGAAGGTTACTAAATACCACTTGGAACCTATCTAAGCGGCTAGCCCGATGGTTCGGGCTCACCAACCATGGTTCGGCAGACTCTGTTACCGTACGCTGGCAGACGCTTTGACGAGCTCAGCGACCACCAGCGTATCAGAACCGAAGAGCTGCACAGCGCCCAAAAACTTTCTCCGAACGCAGTGGGGAGTAAGCGATTGAAAATCAATTACAAAAGCGAAGCCCTTTAGCAGACATCAGCTGAAGGACTTCGCTTAATATGCTGTGAAACAGAGGCTTACCCTTTGCGGGAAGTTACTTTGCTTTTGCGGAAAGCGAGTATGGCTTGTCGGCAGGCTTCTGGCCGCGGGCCTTGTTCGGCCTGGAGGCCATGACGAACTCGAGGGTGCCTCCTTGGAGGAGGTCATCGTGGGTAATGTAGAGTTTCTTGAACTCAACACCGTCGCGCAGTACCTTCTTGACATAGCGGTTCGTGTCGCTCACGCCGTCGGCCTTCACCTCAAGGGTCTTGCCGTTAGGAAGGGCGATACGGGCGTACGGAAGGTACGGAGCGCCGAACACGTACTGGTCGCTTCCGGGGCAGACAGGATAGAATCCAAGCACGCCGAAGATGTACCAAGCGGACATCTGACCGCAATCGTCATTCCCTCCCAATCCGTGAATATCAGGACGATACATCCTGTTGATGATTTCCCTCATCCAGTACTGTGTCTTCCACGGCTGACTTGTCCAGGCATAGAGATAAGGAATATGATGGCTCGGCTCGTTGCCGTGTACGTAGCCACCGATCAGGCAGTCTTTCGTGATGTCCTCGTTGGTTGCGTAGGCATATTCAGGAAGATCGTGGTAGAAGAGTTCGTCCAGCGCGGAGATGAACCTCTTCTCGCCACCCATCAGCGCCATCACGCCGAAAACGTCCTGCGGGGCGTGGAAAGAGAAGTTCAGCGAATTGCCCTCGATGAAGCCCTCGCCCATCGTCTGCATGATGTCGAAATCCTTCTTGAAGGAGCCGTCAGCGTATTTCGGACGGGCGAAACCGAGTTCCGTGTCAAAGACATTCCTATAATACTGCGCGCGTGCGAGATATTCATCGGCCACCTTGTCATTACCCGCGAGCCGGGCGGTGTGCCAGATGGTCCAGTCGTCGTAGGAATATTCCAGCGTGTTGCTGGCGGCGGTGGAGATCTTGTCGTAAGGCACGTAGCCGAGCCTCATATATTCCCCAAGCCCGGCGTACCAGTCTGCCTTTGAGGTGGTTACCATCGCCTCAAGGGCGCGGTCACGGTCGATGTCCAGCCCTTTGGTGATGGCGTCGGCCAGCACAGGGACGGCATGGTAGCCGCTCATGCACCAGTTCTCGTTGGCACAATGGCTCCAGACAGGAAGGAAGTGCAGCACGTTCTGGTCGTAGTGGGCCAGCATCGACTCCACCATGTCCCTGTCACGGTCCGGCTTGAACAGGGCCAGGAACGGATGCTCGGCACGGTAGGTGTCCCAAAGTGAGAACACTGTGTAGTTCGTGAAGCCGTCGGCCTGATGGATCTCGTGGTCGAGGCCTCTGTACTTCCCGTCCACGTCCATGTAGACTGACGGGTTGATCATCGTGTGGTAGAGGGAAGTGTAGAACATCCTCTTCTCGTCCTCGGTTCCCTGGATCTCAATCTGGGAAAGCTCTTTCTCCCAAGCGGATGTCGCCTCGGCGGCGATCTGGTCGAAAGACTTCCCGGAGGCCTCCGCCGCAAGGTTCTTCAGTGCGCCCTCCGCACCGGTCGCCGACAAGGCCACCTTCACGGTCAGCTCCGGGTTCCTGGAAGTGGCGAACTTGAACCAGGCCACCAGCTTGCGTCCGGCCATCGCCGGGAAGTTGTGGTACTGGTCGAACTTGCTCCAGCCTCCTTTATAATTGATCTTCTCGCGGTCCGCGTAGCCATATTCAGAAATAGGCTGCGAGAAGGAGATCGCGAAGTAGGTGTAGTTGGTGCGGGCCCAGCCGTTGGTGATGCGGTAGCCGGTCAGGAGGGTGTCGTTCCGCACCTGAACCTCCGCCCAGAGGGTCTTGCCGTCGTAGTTGTAGATTCCGTGGATGAGATCCAGAATCACCTGCCCGTCAACTCCTTTAGGGAATGAATATTCATGGACTCCGACTCTCGTGGTGGCGGTCAGACGAGCCTTTACGCCATAGTCGTCCAGCGTCACCTCGTAGCGTCCCGCCGAGGCTTTCTCCGTGGAGTGCGAGAAGCGGCTGCGGGAGGAGGCGGGCGGGGTGGTCCCCGCGCCTTTTCCGGG
>OGOP01000983.1_pt1 | contig 22400 bp, 19 predicted proteins | sample 1552591 | NCBI WGS metagenome assembly OGOP01 (sample SAMEA2580120, study PRJEB22360) | human gut metagenome | biome: human gut; feature: human-associated habitat; material: faeces | place: Denmark | collected 2008/2010 | reverse complement strand
CAAAGATACAATTATTTTTAGTTTTATGCAATATTTAGATGTTACAATATACTAGTATCTTTTGATTCCAAGACATTCTTCAAGGTCGTCAGTTCAAGGTTTGGCCTGACTCATGATTTTTTCCCCTTCGATGCATTTCTTCTCGTAAAGATCCGTGGCAGCGTTGTACTTGACGATGAGAACAGGATAAGGAATATGATCGACTTCTTCTGCCTTGACATATCTGCTGACGTAAAGCACCGGATCTTGTCTTTCGTATCTCTTTTTGGGGACAATACTTACCTACTACCATACGAGGGTTATTATCGGCTGTTGTTTGATTATTTCAGTTCTGAGTCAAAACTTGACAGCGAAATACTTCTCGACGGGGAATTCAATTTCATTCTTCCTAGTTTAGGGGGCAAACGTATTCCGTTTGAGTCATCACCTCAAGCAAGAACATTCTATTTGCTCCTCCTCAAGTACGGGAGGAATGGAATTAGTCAGGATCAATTCAATTCTGCAATTGATTATCTGGAAAGTATTGACACCACAAGGTATACTGTGAACGGTGTTTTCGACATTGATGCTTTCGCCGTAGAGTTATTGTCGGGATATGATCGGTGGAGGGATATAATATATAACACTATCCGCATATATCAGAATGTTTCCACCAAGGATGAACAGAAAGCCAATTTCCTCTCCTACATTGTCAGTATCCTCTCCCATCGAAGTTCTCTGAAGACGTACTTGAATAAGGGCTTCGGCTCAGTGAACGAGCTTTCGAACAAAGACATATATTTCGTGTCTTTCGATAAAGAGAGCAACTCATATCGCGTCGGGATTGGCGTCTCGATGTTTCAAATTAGGGAAGGAGACGTCAACGTTCCGCTTGCCGAATCAAGCTTTTGGATGGCCCTCCGTTAGAATCCAAACGGTTGGATTCTCTCGTTTTTTTTGATAAGAAACCCTTTACTTTGCATGTCATGACAAAGAAAGGGCTATATGGCCAACGATTATAAGATTTGGGATAAATACTGTCTATCTTCCGACAGTGATGAAGTGAATGGCGGCATCGGTGGGAATGTGATTCCTGAACCGAAGAAACGTTCATTGTTTTCACTATATCTCGATAAATTTAAAGATCCCCTCATTATTATCTTGTGCGTTATTCTGTTTCTGTCCTGCTTCGTTACAGCATATGAAATCGCACAGACTCACCAGATGCGGCTTCTTTTCGAACCGATTGGTATTCTTCTCGCCATCCTTCTGTCAACCGGGATAGGTTTCATCTTTGAGGTAAGAGCCAATCGCGAATTCGATATTCGAAAAAAAGTTCGCGATGAGGAACACGTTAAGGTCATTCGGAGAACAAAGAAAGGCGGTAAACCAAAGATACTTTCCGTAAGAAAATGTGACATTGTCGTCGGAGACCTTGTAAAACTTGAAGGTGGTGACGACGTTCCTGCTGACGGACGTATTGTTGCGGGCGATATGGTTCGCATTGATGAATCGGCTTATACTGGTGAACCTTATACTCACAAATCCGCATCGGGTATTTCAGCAGGAAAAGGTGAAGGCGCATATGAACAGGACTTCCTTCTAAGAGGGTCGATAGTTCTGGAGGGCTCTTGCTATTACAAAGTGACAGCAGTTGGAGCAGCCACTGAGGAAGGAAAAGGTGAAAAGACTATTCAAGAGGAGCCAGAGGTTGAGACACCTCTTAACCGTCAGCTCGACCAGCTAGGAACTATTCTGACCCGAGCCAGCTATATCATTGCCGGGCTTATTGTTGTTGGCCGAATCATCTATTACCTTATTGCCATCGACAACGAACTACATACTCCCCTCTTCTTCGTTGAGTATCTCCTGCACTCCATCATGATTGCTGTGACCCTAATTGTTGTTGCAGTCCCGGAGGGATTACCGATGAGTGTGACCGTCAGCCTTGCTCTTAGTATGCGAAGGATGCTCAAGGAGAACAATCTTGTCCGCCGGCTCCATGCCTGTGAGACTTTGGGCGCCGCAACTGTGATATGTACAGACAAGACTGGAACGCTTACGCAAAACAAAATGACAGTGGTCAGCTCTCATTTTGCTTGTAAAGACCGTGATATCATTGAAGGAGTTGCTGTAAACTCTACCGCGGAGCTCTCGGAGAAGCCTGACGGTTCTATCGCAGGTATAGGTAATCCAACTGAAGTTGCCCTTCTCTCCTGGATAATGAAAGAGTTCTCTGAAGACTACGTTGCAATTCGCAGCGGTTGGGAGATCATATCACAGGAACCTTTCAGCACACAGACCAAATACATGAGTACAACTGCTCGCAATCTTACTGATAAGCGTGTAGTGAAGTTTATTAAAGGGGCCCCGGAGATTATTCTTGATCTTTGCGGGCACGACTTTTCCGGGCGGAGCGTGTTCGAGAAAGAGCTTCTCGACTATCAGTCTAGAGCGATGCGTACGCTGGCTTTTGCATTTCAGCCAGAAGGAACTCCTTGTCCTATTATGGCAGGCATTGTAGGAATTGCGGATCCTGTCAGGGAAGGAGTTAGGGATGCTGTTATGACTTGCGGTGAAGCAGGTGTACGAGTCATCATGGTCACCGGAGACGTTGCTGCTACAGCACAGGAAATAGGTAGACAATTAGGCATGCTCGAAGATGGTACAGGTCAGACTGTTACAGGCGCAGAATTCGCTGAAATGACAGATGAGGAGGCATATGCCATTCTTCCCGACCTCCGTATTCTTTCACGAGCGAGGCCAGAGGACAAGGCGAGACTCGTATCCTTGCTCCAGTCACGAGGAGAAGTCGTGGCAGTTACAGGTGATGGAACGAATGACGCTCTTGCACTGAAAAAAGCCCAGGTCGGCCTTTCGATGGGCGATGGAACTGCCCGGGCAAAGGAAGTGAGTGACATCACCATTCTTGACAACTCATTCACCAGCATAAATAAAGCTATCCTCTGGGGACGCTCACTTTATCTCAATATCCGGCGTTTTATCATGTTCCAGATGATCATCAACATCTGTGCATGCCTCGTGGTTCTGGTTGGGGCGTTTACAGGTATTGATTCGCCTTTGAATGTAACTCAGATGCTTTGGGTAAATCTGATTATGGATACTTTTGCGGCCATGGCACTATCTTCTCTCCCCCCTGATCAGCGTGTCATGTCTGAAAAGCCCCGTGATCCCCGTAGTCATATCATCAACCGGAAAATGATGAGCCGAATACTCCTCGTCGGAACAGCTTTCTTCATCTTCCTGACTGGTTTATGGCAGCTGCTCTGGCACTCGGACATCTCCGCTGTATCCGAACTATTCTCGCTCGAGGAATTCAAGGAATATTTTGCCGGATTCTTTGATCTATCCAAAAGCAAGGCCCACATGAGCCCATATGAGTCTGGTGTCTTCTTCTCGACCTTTGTAATGATGCAGTTCTGGAATATCTTCAACGCAAGGTATTATAGTACTGGCCGCAGCCTGCTTTCAGATTTGACTGACATCTGCATGCGAAGACGGCGTTTCTCAGAATGTTTCAGCAACGGCTTCCTCCTGATCGCGGCTGTTATTCTTATCGGTCAGATCCTTATTGTCAACCTGGCTGGCAGTTTCTTCGAGGTTTCTTCCCTATCGGCCAATGATTGGCTGTGGATAATCCTTACGACAAGCGTTGTATTGGTCGTTCCAGACATCGTCCGAGCTGTCATTCACTGGATTCGGGCAAACCGGACAAAAGCAACGGCCTAGTCCGTTTAGCCGGCTAGACCGTCACTTCTGTACCTTCGGATTCCTTGTCTAATTCTCCCCGGTCATTACTCTGTCGACTAATCCATACTCGACTGCTTCCTGTGCATCCAGCCAGAAGTCTCGGTCCATGTCGCCAAAAACTTTGTCGTAGGATTGCTTTGTATGTCTGGAGATAATCGAGCAGAGTTCTTTACGGCATTTCTCAATCTCTTTTGCCGCAATCAGGATGTCTGAAGCCTGTCCTTGCGCCCCTCCCAATGGCTGATGAATCATAACCTTCGCATGAGGGAGGATGGATCGTTCATGACCGGCACAAAGGAGTACAGATGCCATCGAAGCAGCCATTCCTGTACAGATTGTATTGACTTTGGGCTTCACTAGATTCATGGTGTCATAGATTCCCAGTCCGGCAGAGACGACACCTCCGGGGGATTTGATGTAAATGGATATGTCAGCAGAATCATCGACTGACTGCAGAAAGAGAAGCTGTGCTTGAATGATGTTTGCCACATCATTGTCAATTGGGACTCCCAGGAAAATGATCCGGTCCATCAGTAGGCGGCTGAATACATCCATGATGGCCACATTCATCTTCCTTTCCTCAATGATCGAGGGATTAATATACGATGCGTAAGAATGCAATGTCTGAGAACTGACATTGTGGCTTACAGCAAATTTTTCAAAATCATTCATACCCAACTTGTTTAATTATGTGAATCAACGGAATAATTCGCCACTAAGATAATCATTATTTCCATACACCGGGACTACTTCTACTGCCATGTGACGGAACTAAATACGAGGATTACACGATGATTCAAGCATCATGTCCGAAAGATATCTCAGATATTGCGAAAGCATAAACTTCCGTTCAAACTGGAGATCTCGACGGGGTGTTGTTTATCCAGCTGACCGTTCAGGACACCAATCGTGAGTTCATTCACTATCAAATCATTGATAGCTCTCTTGATTGGACGAGCCCCATATCTTGGATCGAAACTCTTTTCCGCCAGAAGGTCTATGGCGTCATCTGTGATTGAAAGGGTCATATCACTAGCAAGTAGCTTCTTCTTGAGTCTCTCTAGTTGAAGGACACAGATGCTCCTGATTGCTTCAAGGTCCAATGCACGGAAGCAAACAATGTCGTCAATCCTGTTCAAGAATTCCGGTGACATCCTCTGGCGCAGATCGTCTCCATTGAGATTTGAGGTCATTATTATTATCGTGTTCTTGAAATCTACAGTCCTCCCCTGCCCGTCAGTCATACGGCCATCATCCAGGACCTGAAGGAGTGTCTCGAACACTTTCGGATGAGCTTTCTCGATCTCGTCGAGTAGAACTACGGAATAAGGCCTACGCCGAACAGCCTCGGTGAGCTGACCTCCCTGATCATACCCGACATATCCGGGAGGCGCCCCGAACAGACGCGACACGGAGAACTCCTGCTGGTATTCGCTCATGTCGATACGAACAATCATCTCCCTGCTATTGAACAAGTACTCCGCCAGAACTTTTGCCAATTCTGTTTTCCCGACACCGGTTGTGCCCAGAAACAGGAATGAGCCGACCGGACGCCCACCATCGCCAAAGCCCATCTTGTTCCGCCGTATCACTTTTGACACTGCGGCAACGGCTCCTGATTGACCTATAACAGAGGAAGACAGTACCGAATCAAGTTTGAGAAGTTTTTCGCCTTCGTCCTGTTTCAATTTCTGGACCGGTATGCCAGTCCAAGCCGTTATAACTTGACGGATATCATCATCATCCAAGGATGTTTTCAATAGGGATGTCTCTGTTGTATTCAGCAGGGCGGCTATTCTTTCATTTACTGCCTGAATTCTGGCCTTAGACATGACAGCGTCCTCGTAATGGCCTTCGTTCTCTGCTTGTTCGGAAATCCGTTTCAGCTGTTCGACCTCATCACGAAGGCGTTGAATCTCCTCAAAGAGAGTTCTTTCGTTGCGCCACTTTGCATTCAACGCATTTTCTTTCTCCCTGAGGTTATCGATTTCCCTGTCCAACTCTGTCAGGTCATGCTCCTGTTCATCTTGACGGAGCGACTCCCTTTCCATCTCTTTAGAACGGATTGTCCGTGAGAGCTCGTCCAACTCCACTGGAACAGAGGACCGTTCGATCCTCATTCTAGAGGCAGCTTCATCAAGCAAATCTATGGCTTTGTCGGGGAGGAAACGCTCCGGGATATACCTATGTGACAGTTTTACTGCGGAGACGATGGCCTCATCAAGTATCTTGATGCGATGGAAGGATTCAAAACGTTGTTTGATTCCTCGCATGATTGTGATGGCATCTTCTTCGTCCGGCTCGTTGACCACCACCTTCTGAAATCTTCTCTCGAACGCCTTGTCACTCTCGATGTATTTGGTATACTCGTCAGTGGTAGTCGCACCGATTACTTTGATTTCTCCCCGGGCTAGTTCTGGCTTCAGGATGTTCGCTGCGTCCATCGCCCCACCTGTCCTTCCTGCTCCTATTAGCAGGTGGATCTCGTCTATGAAAAGAATAATCTTGGGATCTTCTTTTACCTCCTTGATTACTTTTTTTATTCGGGCTTCGAATTCTCCCTGATAACTAGCCCCGGCAATCAGTGCAGAGATATCTAGCGCATACAATTTAAGGCCTTCAAGATTCCTCGGCACATCTCCACGGACAAGTCTGTGGGCCAATCCTTCTACGACTGCTGTTTTCCCTGTACCGGGAGGACCGACAAGGACTGGGTTGTTCTTGGTTTTCCTGGAAAGAATCTGAAGTATTCGACGCGTCTCTTCATCACGATCAATAACAGGCTCCAGTTTTCCGTCTTCAGCTAAGAGAGTCAGATTTCGCGCATATTTTCTAAGTGATTTAGGTTCATGAACATCTCCCGACTCGGTTTCTGGCCTCACAATATTCCCTTCTCGGAAAAGTCGCACTGCATCTGCAACCTTCTCCTCAGTAATACCAATGCGCCTCATCAGTTCCCTGACTTCACCCGGGACTGCGGACATTGCCCAGAATACGTGCTCCAGGGCGACATTCGAACTACCGCTGTGGCCAGCTAGAGTTAATGCTTTCCCAAAGACGGTCTCCAAATCCCGTGACATAGGAATCCCCCGGGGCTCTTCAAATCCCGGAAGAGGAAGAGCGCCGTTTATCAATAAACGGAAACTGCCGGCATCGATGTTCATCTGCTGAAGGATAAAGGAGACCATGTCCGATCCCTCATCAATCGTTGCGGAAAGCATGACCAATGGCGTGATTTCCGAATAATGGCTCTCCTTGGCAATAGAGAAAGCCCGGGAAACTGTGCTGCGTGTCTTATCTGTAAATTTTGAATAATCCATACCGTGTTATCCTATTATACCCGAGAATATAGCACCTAGTAGAGCATAAAAAAGGAGTCTGAGAAGGAAGGACAAGATCTTTGTATAAGATCCGCCTGAATCGCCGTCAGAAGATGACTCTTGCCTACTGTCTGATGAAGTCGTTCGAGAAGATTGAGGACGATGCTGGCTTTTGTCAATCTCAGGAATATCCTCGAATTCTACTGTTGTTTCATTGTAACGGTAAGGCATCACTGCAAGTCTATGTCAATATTCTCAAGGCCTTCAACCGTGCTGTCATCATCCTTATCAAGGCAGTATGAGTTAGAACAAATCGGGCAATCCGCTTCTTTCTCAATCCTTGCCCCATACCATCTGAGAATGGTTGGATATCCACCCGCATTAGGCAAAGCCTTCCAATTGGCGAAGTGACGCTCCCGCCTGTTTGCCCACATATAATAGTCGTAGACGAATTCATCTTCCAACGAGGAAATACCGGATTCTTCTCCTCGTGAGAGCTCTACCAGAGAGAGTTTGACCATCATGTTGCAGATGGGTTCAATGTCGGAGGAAAGGCCTACCTGCACCATCGCGTCTGCATCTTCCGGAGATACGTATGCTGCGATACGGCCGTCACGTCTTGCGGATGCGACATCGGTTATCTCCTCTTCTCGAAGATCACCTTCACCGACCAGGCAGCAGTAGCACGGTCCACCGGGTCTGTATCTGAAGACATCACCACCTTCCGCACGTGTGATCGCTCGGCCGAAGATGCCGGGTTTTCCTTTCTCGACGAGTGCCTTCGATAGATTAAAACGGCTGGAGTTATTGTCTGTCGCACAGATGATAAGATCTGCCTTCTCAACCTCGTCGTAAAGGAGCGGCAAGTTCTCGTTGATATTCACCGGATACTTGTCCACCTTGGCATAAGGATTCTTCCCGAGAATCGCCTCCTCAATGACGTTTGTCTTCAGCCGTCCAAGGTCATGGACCGTCGCAGTATGGCGGGACAGGTTATGGAGTTCCACCCGATCAAAATCCAGCAAGGCAAAGCTGCCGACACCGGCCTTTGCCAGTTCAATGGCAATCTGAGACCCGAAACTCCCGAGCCCTACAATCATCACTCGCTTTCTCTTGAGGATTCCGACCTCAAGGATTCCCTTTGATCTCGAGAAGAGATTCTCCTCGGAAGGGATCAGAAAGACATCGGCTTTCTCCCAGTTCCTGTCTCCAGACTGCTGCTGACACCATACTTCCGGACTTGCATCGGTAAGCAAGACACAGAATCGGTATGCCCGCATCTCGCTGCTTGACATCAACTCGGATTCCTTTGTGCAGAACCCAGGCAACTCATGGCACATCGTTACATTCGAAGCTTGTGTCCTGAGACGGATGTGGTAGACACCTTCTTTGTCCACTTCTTCCACGAATGCCGGGATATGCTTTTTCTCAGTTAGCATCTCGGCCGCCTCCCGCAACTCATCTTCCCTGAGGTAAACAATGGGTGTCACCGCATCAGCGGCAAATCCTTTGTTTGTCATCTCTGTGACGACATCGCCTTCTCCGTGGTGGGACCCACGGGGGACTTGGCGGAAGTCACCGGTAATCGGATCAAAAACAAGATCCTTCATGGAACTTCCCTGGTTGATTCCTTCTTCGCGGACATCCTCTGACATCCTGTTAAGCTCTTCGTTGGTCATATCGTTTAGCGTTTAAGTTAGCACTGATGGTTAAGATAGTAATCGATAGGTTTTCCGGTCCGCAGATGTGCCTCATACATTTCAAGCCAGAGGCGACATTTCACATAGACCTTGTATAAAGACACATTTGGAGTCCACGAGGACGGCCCGTAATGACAAATCCTGGTCCACCCTTTCTCGCTGCCAAGGGTGTGCATACTGGCGCTTGGATGGTCTAGGTTTTCTCCTTTCTTATCCTTCAGCATCCTCGTGACGAAGACCTTTGGCTGGGACATCGGGAAGGATCCGAGATCCATGTGCAGCGTATACACATTCCCGCTGTTGGTCTTCGCGCCGATCCTGAGATAGCATTCTGTGTCCGACGCAGTATTGAAGAACCTGAATGCGTTAACTGGGAATTTTCTAGAGAGCAGTCCCAGTTCTGCCTGGTATCGTAATACTTCCATATTGTCTAAGCTGTTTCATAAAAACGAATGAATGAACTAAGAATGTCACCCGGGAAATGGAGCCAGTTGCTGCTTGTCGTCTCCCCCATCAATAATCCCGAGGCATAGTGACGGATGATTGGCGGCTCGTCAGGAAACCCGATGGGAAATAGTATGGTTTCCGCGTGTCTCCCGCTTTCGATGCTGATGACAGCTTCACCTTTACCGTTTAACTGGATTCTCACCTCCGACCCATAATTCTTTTCTTTGATGAATCCGACGATGGAATTCAAAGTGAGCCTGTTGGATCGATCGTTGAGCCAATATCCGTTTGCGTACACAGGTACATCGCCTCTATCGCTGTTCAGCCTCCTATCCCTATGTCGTGGAATCTGGGTTGAGGGGTGGACTAAAATGTTGTTCAACGCCCGATCAATTTCCTTACGCATAGGGCTTTCAGAGAAAATAATATCCCATTCATTCTCCGTGCATGTGTTCTCGTCGCAGAGGAACCCATTGAGTGTGGTTGACGTTGCATCACAGTTACCGATGCAGAGTATGAATCTCCCGAGCCCTTTTTCGCGAATGGTCGTAATCATAGTCCTCGTATCATGGCCACTGGGACGTGCCAGTCCTAACTGATGGTGGGAATGCCATTCGCCGATATGATGAAGCCCATAGCGGCTCTTGAGTTCGTTTCCGACGTTGAGAAGGTAGCGTACATCCTGGTTGAAGAAAGTAGCCTGATGGTTGGCTCCGGGCCCAGGGCCTATTGCATAGACAACCACTGGAATTCCGCTTTCTGTCCAATACCCGAACAATTGGCCTCCTGTTTCGATATTCTTATAATCTAGTATACATCTGGATATGTAGTCTAATTCAGACTTGAAGATGAACATCTTGTTCGAAGATGTTCCAGGAGCTGTTTCGCGAACTGGGGCTGTCTTTCTGATAATGGCCTCAAGCCGTTTCTGACGGCGGTAGTTAGCTTGTATGTGTTTCCTCTTTGCCATGCGCTGTTTTCTTTTCACACTGCAAAGATGGTTCATCTAAACGAACTCTATTTTCGCTATTCGTTGCTGTCTTGTATGAGATGCACACGGATACCGGGAACAAGCATCCATCTGATACGGTCAATCCTTCCCGACGCGAATGCATCCTGAACATAAATGATCGCTTCCTTTTCGCTGCTGAACAGACCTTGCTTTAGAACTGCAGGATCAATCCTCTGGACATTAACCTCCCATATCACATGAAAGGTTTTTCCTGAAACGAGTGACCAGAATCGCTCGACGGAAAGATCACAAACTCTGTATTGCTCGCCCCCCACTATTAGTGTACTGCATACGACATCTCCTTCTCGATTGAATGTCAAGGCCCTTAAATCTTCAAACCTTATTGTTGAGCGGACGCCTTTTCCTATATCGAATTGAGTATCACCCTCATTCAAAGATGATAAGAGTAGTATCCGGGCATCGTTTGAGTGTTCGGGATAATAAGTGTTGATTGACGCTTCCATTCTTTTGTCTGATGAAATGGGTTCCAATTGCGCCGACAAAGATACAGAGTCCGAGCGAAGCCATACTTCGCACATTAAGGCCGCAATGCATTGTCTTTTTGGTTCAATCGGAATTAAAGCGTAACTTTGGAAAAACAAAACCGTTATGTCCGGCGTCTCCAATCATATTCTTAAGGAAGAGTACAAGTCAAAAATAATGGAGGACCTTAGAATCAAGACGAATGGTAATTCGACTTGGCTCTATATGAGCGAATACCAGCAGGAATTGACTATGTTCTGCTGCCGCGAACTTCTCAATTATTTAGATGAGAATGGCATGGATGCCGGGTTCGAGTTGAAGAAAAAAACAGTTGTCGTCAACGCATCGATAGCCATGATTGAGCTTGTTCCGTGGTTATTCTGCGAAGATGCGGCCTTGGTCAGTAGGGATGAAATTAACAGGCTAATGACCCGGCCGGATCTGGCCAGGTCATATGTGGTTGATTATTTCAGAGATCTATCGCGGAGACCCGCCATTGCTAGTGAAGGACAGACCGTGGACATGTTCCGGGATTTCGAGATAAGAAAAGGCCGATAGAGTCTCATACTCCCCAAAGGCATGACAGGATAGACAAATCGGATGGATTGACAAGCAAAGTCCTCCTTTCGGTCTCTGGCCTGTCTTCTGCCCAATCTGGAAGGAACTGGGCGATTTCCGGTTTATCAGCCACTCTTATTTTCCCTGACATTTGAAACAGGAAATGTCCGTGCGCGTCCAGCCTTCCTGTATCTTCTTCTGTTGGAAGAACTACGGGATGGCTATCTTCCGGCCTGAACTGGATATTCCAGACCTGTGCCACACCGTTTCTTGTTTCAGTCGCTAAAATGTCTTTCGCGGTCTGGATCGTACCCTTTGTTTGCATTCCGATCTTATTGGCATCCGTGAAATGCACTATAGTGGGCGGGATTGATTCCCTTCCATTCTTATCCATCCATTGGCGTACCATCCTCTTAACATAAATGAAGGCTGGCCCCATGTCTGTATTAAAACTGTCGCTTCGTGCATCTGTCCAACGGAAGGGACTGCCTGGGAACGAACAATTCTTGATATAGTAGTCGTACAACTGTTCGACAGAGACAAATCCATTAAAAGGGATACCGTATGCCCACGAATCGCTGCAATTCTCACCGTAGCCAATGACTGCCAGATCATACGCATTCAACTTTGAGGTATCCTTCGCCCCAGCAACTATGACCTTGGTTATTAGGTCATCCAGCATTTCGGAAGTAGAATCGGCGATGGAATCACGACTCTTCCCTCCCAGGACGAAGGATCGGCCCATTGACAAGGATTGATCTATCAAGAAGATGATTGCCGAACGGTGGAAAGCGTCTCCCATCCGGACACCGGCGATATGATTCTCAATCTCGTTCCTATTCAGCACACTGTCAAGTGGGACAAAACGCTTCACCAGCACCTCTGATTGAAGAGCGGCTCTTTCATCAGGAGAACTGATTTCCTTCGCATCTTTCCCAATAAGGTCTATCCTTATCTTCTTGAATGTTTCCAGGTCACCTCCAATCTGGGTGGAATGAACATTAGGACTGCCGGTTGCAAAAAGTGTATCCTCGTCTAAAAGAACGTCAAGTGATATCTCCAATACCAGTGGGTCAGAGAGGAATTCGGCTTCCATAGCAGCTTCCAGCCAAGGTGCCTTAGGTGAGAATGAGAGATGGACATAATCACTTAGTGAACGTGCCTTATCTGCACTTCTTGACACATGATCACCGCATCCTCCGTGTATTTCTACGGCACGGTTTGCAAGAGAATTAACGGAACGCAGGCCGTTGTTTTCTTTGATTGACGTCCAGTTAGTAACGTCAGTCACATGATAGAGCCTGTCAATGCCGTTCTCCTCAAGAAGACGCCTCAATTCCTCGAATTCCGACCTATTCATAATACCTCAGTTCCAAGTTCTTGTCCAACCGGAATAGAGATACGCGCCGTATCGTGTTGTCCGGCTTTGTCTCAATCTCAAACCGGAAATCCTTATCATCACCGACATAGGTCAAGACCGAGTTCTTGTCACTTACACATGTCGCCATCTTGGGAGACAATGTTGGTTGAATAGAGATCTCAAGCCTTCGCCCGAAGTTCGTATAGTTTAAAGTAATGAGCCTATAAGCATCATCATTGGATACAATTTGTCCATTGACAACGCGGGTGTGATGGGTGGAATAGAATGTAATGGTTGGCATAGTGATCAGATGAACGGTTTGATGGTTTCGTAGATTCTTTCAATACATGCAAGAGTCAATTCGATGCCTTCTTTATCGGTTATCGCTGCGCGGTTGACCGTGATATGTCTACGGAGCTTGAAAAGCATCCCCTTTGTCGACATCGAATCGTAGATCGAGAAAAACTTCGGATCAGAGAATATCAGGTTCGAATCCTGCGTGTCAGGATGAAGATATAGTCCATCCTGTGTGATCTTCTGCCCCGTTCCAAAACGAGGATCTTTATGAATAAAGTCGTTCCGCAACTTGATAACTTGTCTGACAGTATCAATCAGACCGTTATCAGAGAAACCACACATCTGCAAGAGAATGGCTGCTATACGCATCCACTGTGAACTGTCGTTGACTCTCTCTTCCGAGAATTCGTATAGTATTCCATTCTGAACTTGTTTGATGGGTTTAGCCTCGACAATTTGCGTACCGGTAATAAGCATCAATTTAGATTCCTCACTACCCTCTACTCTCGTAAAGTAGGATGTGATAATCTCGATCGCTTGATATATCGAGAGAAATGCAAACTGGAAGGACTCTGGTGTTGTCGCCGTTTCAGCCATTGAGAATGCAATGTCAAGTTGGCTTTTCAACTCCTTGATAAAGACAATTTGACGTTCCTCCTTAAGTTCAAGTTCTTCCCCAATAGCCTCTTTGAATGAAAAGAAGGATTTAAGATAGCTTTTCGTGAGGCAAACCTCTATCTCACGTTTGAGCGATTTGAGATTCGAAAGAGAGAACTGGTTGCTGAATCCGGATTCAGGTGACTCCTTGATATAATACCCATTCGCACCAGCGGAGTTATCAGTCAATGACTTGTAATTCCAAGCCTTGTTGGAAGCCGTGAACATGATAACCTGAGTCCCCCGGTTGGCAGTCTTTATAGTTCGCAGGACATCCATGCCGGAAAAAGCATCAGGATTGATTATCCTCTCTTCCCTACTTCCTCCGAGTCGGAGATCCAGGAAGATTAGATCAAAGTCTCCATTCAGGATAATGTCCTGTTCAGAATCGTCAAAATCAGAGAATGAGAGTACCTTTCTATCAATGACCTCGAATAAGTCGGGAGCCAGAATAAACCCTTTGAGAGCCTCTGACCAACCTAGCGAGGCGGCATCATCAATCAACAGGATCCGTTTTCCTCTGGCATTCACGGGAGTCATTTCCGCAAATCGTGTTATCCTATTCTTGAAAAGGAGGTTCTCAATGCTTCCAGAACGTGACAGTACGTACTTGAGATACAGTATCTTCTTTACATCGGAGAGCCGTCCAAAACCCTCGGGACATGCCTCACCGGCATGGGTGAGCCTGTACATGACTCCGGCGCCCCACAGATTCGCGAGGCTATGAGGGCCAATCTCTGCAGGCGGCCTGATATTGATTCTGTTGAGGAAATCAGATTCATATTTCTCTGGAGGCAACTCTTTGAAGTAAGGCATCTTCTCTGCAATCCCTGAAGCATTACAGAAATATACCGATGATGTTGTCAGGACTTGTGAAAAAGAGTAACCGTAAAGGAAAGACTCTATCGGCATCTCAGACGAACAGACTATCGGCCGTAATGATCCGATACCAAGATCTTCTAGAGATAAACGAATATGGAGAACCGTCAATAGCGCAATGACGGGATCTTCATCCATGTCGATTATCACAGTACCACGGGACGAGCCAAGTTCATTACATACGAAGTCATGGAGCCTTCGGTCCACTCGAATCTGTTGGTCTTCCTCATTCAACGCCCTGCGAATATCCGGGTCTATATCTGGTAATGAGACAAGAACCGCGTCAAGGGCCTCGGCAAGTGGCTTCCAAGAGCTACTCCCAATGATGTAGGTTCTGTCCATACTCACTAAAGTTAGTAATTATCTTCCTGATATTCTGTTTGAGGCAACCAGCCTTAAGGCCACTACAAGCTAGCCTCTCCAGATCCTCCGGCGTGATACCGACAGCGGGACTGGCGAAGTTAAGGAAACGGATGATATCAGTATTCGGAAGTAACGATACATCCACGTTGGCGTCATCCGGAATAAAACGAAGCGCCGAAGATGTAAGAATTGAGCGCCCCAAAGCCACCGCTGCTTGAACGTCGGGGCTATCGCCGCTGGCCAACAATTCCATAGAGACGCGATTTGTTGACCTATAGTTTTCAAGGAATGCGGGAAGGCGTTGATAGAACTCGGACTTCTTCAAAGAACTGATAAAAGAAGGACTATCAACTACAGGGCGATTTGCCACATCTCCATCGCTGAATGAGACGAGAGGGATACGATCTCCATAATCTGTGATATCGTCACAGATTCTATCAAGGACATTGGCTGTCTGACCGCCGGCATCCCTGTATGACTTATGAATCATGATACAGGAGGCGCCTTGTAAGGCCGGTTCCATCCGAGAGAGTTGTTCAAGAGAAATCCTGTCCACGACGCAGAGGCAGTCCGTGAAGTCCAATGGATTGATACCACGATATGTAGAGTCGTCAAATAGATAGATCATGGTCAGATTGTCCTGTGGATCATAGTTAAAATATGTCTGAATCCTTCCACTGAGTCAGAAGGAAGGGCCTCTATCGCGGGAGTGTCGGATTTGGCGACAATGTTAATCCGAGCGGGGCCATCCATCCAATTAGTCTCAACACACCAGAGACAAGTGTCTTTGCATAGTCCTTTGATAGCGCCGAGGTCTCCACCTCCCGCTCGCACTCTCCTCTCCACATCCGCACTCGGTGTATACCGCGGAAATGATCCGATTTGCTCAATAACAAGTTTTGACACCAGATACTGTCCGTCTGGATCACAACGATGATAGGATATTTTAATGTCTTGATTACTCCTAAAACGAGGATCGGTCATAGTATTCAGAATCCTCCCGATAATAAGGACGAAACGGCTTACGTTCACATAGACATTGGCGCTTTTCAGGTCTTCATAGGAGAAGTTGAAGAACGGATACTTAGAAGTGCACAGTTTCTTTATCTGTTTGTCCAGGTCTGTTTTATAGAAGCGTATGCTTTTTCGGAACGTCTCAAACTCAAGGGAGAATCGTTCATTGTTCTTAGGATGAACATGAGGATTATTCTCACACCATCTCAAGCATTTATCCGAGGAACAACTGAAGGCATGAGAATGGCCATTGGGATCAATCCATGACGGCCCATACATAAACCCAAATGCAAGATTATATAGACTATCTTCTATGAGGCCTTTATGGTCAAGAAGAAGAGATCGGCATGACGCCAAATAAGAAAGGAAGTCCGAGGCCTCTGGCACAATGAAATCATGTGTCAGAAACTTAAACCCGTTATCCTCACTGAAGAGATAGAGGAAATCTGCATTGTTATATATGGTCTGTATCTCAGTAAATGCCATCTCAGATCATCTCCCAATAGGTCTTATAAACTTTCTTGAAGGTTTCGTCAAAAGAATGAAATCCTATTCCATCCAAAGCTTCTTCGTATGCCTTAGTCCAGAGCCCGATAAACCAAACAGCCTGCTCCTTGTCGTTCTTCAAATAACCGAAAATACCCATATCGGCCATAGAAAACTCAGCGAGCCGTTGAATAACATTATCGTATGCAAGAGTCTCAATGTGTTGCAGCCGAAGAGTGGTCGCCATGTCTGAAATACGTGGCACTAACTCGTCATGCATTTTCGCAAGAGCGTTCTTTGCCGAGAAACAATAGATCTCAGCGTCTTGGTCTTCAGGAGACATTTCACTTACCTCCTTGAACCGTTTCCCATGCATGAGATCTTCTTTTTCCAGCAATACATCAACCTGCTCGTTAATTCTTTTTTGGCGTTCATCCTGTCCGGTAAAGACATTATTCTTCAGCCCCGCCTTATACTCATTTTCAGAGATCTCTTGAATGCCATCACTGCTCATATGCACATAGATGTCATCCGTTATCTTAAGCACATGACAACCGTTAACGAGCATAAGTTCGCCAACCATATTATCTTTTGGATAAAAGTTAAATTCAGCCCAAAATGCCTTATTAGCCGGGACTCCATTAATAACTAATTTGGAGGTGGAATAGCACTCTCCTCTATCGATTATTCGGGCATATCTTGCCATGTGACAAATCCTTACAATTTGGTTCTACAAAGATAGATAAATGCCAATAGAAAAAGGCGTACAACACAAATTTATCCTCAATTCGGACTCATTGACAATCAAGGATGAATATATATAACTGGGTAGGAGTTCATCTCCCCCAGTTATAATGGAATAACTGTAATAGGGCTTAAATGCCTCCCATGAATCTTGTGACAGCTTCTCCTGCAGTCATGGGAGGAAGATCACACAACATGGATATCAAGGTGCATATTTTCTTTTCGGATTCACTTATTTCACCATCTGCAGCCATAATCGCACCGAGATAAGATACAGCGTGCTTTTTTTCATCCGGAGTCATATGCTTGACAACCGGAATTACATCTGAAAACTCAAGGGCATCAGAAGCGAGAAGAATGTCGTTAAGTGCGGAATCCGAGACGCCGAATCGTGCCATTTCGAGGGCCATAACCTTCAATTCGTTGTCATGGATTCTACCATCCGCAGCAGCCATTAATTTGCCCAATTTGGCAAGAGCAGCAAGTTCAAGACCGTTAAATGTCATGTCGATACAAATCAGTCCGCATAGCCTGGCCTACTACACGGGATTATCTATAATGGATTGACCAGAATCCGAATAATAAATATTTTTATAATGTACCACAAAGTTAATAAATACGGGCATATTAATCAATAAGATTGCCAAATAAATCTGCTCATGGAACTATGTGTTCGCAAAACTAAAGAGACTCGATTAGAACTCTTTCCTTCGGATCAAAGTAGCCATCAGATAAGGCCATGTTAACAAATGAATCTTTAGCAAAGGACACTTTATCGGGGGTCATACTTGAAATGATACTCTTACTATACTCCAAATCCATCATCTCTAGCCGAGGAAGATCTTCTGGAGATATGTCTAACTTTTCATACATGAGATCCATGAATTCTAGTTCATTGGGATGTATGATTGAGTCCGCTTCCATGATTTCTCCAAGGAAGAAGATTATTGCCATTTTTTCAATACTAGTGAATTCCATTACCCTATTTGATTTTCAAAGAAGTTGTGGTAGGTCTTGTTGTCAAGATTAATCACAAAAAGATAGTCTTTTGCCCTCGTTATTGCCGTATAGATAAGTTCAGGCCGATTCTCGAGAGCATCCGAATGACCAGGATCCGGAAGTATGAGGAGAATCACACATGACGCTTCCCAACCTTTGTAACTGTAAATGGTTGATATTTTGGGGCTCTGAGACATCATTGTAAAGTGAGCCTTTTTGTTTGTTCGAATCTTATCCAGATCTTCCTTAAATCGGCTATTGACTTTCCCATCGGAAGACTTGAGCAAGGCGTTGAAGACTTCTTTTGTTTCAAAGGTTGTCATGCATGCCACATTGGTCATAGTCCTGTATGAATAATCGACTTCTCTCAAAATATCTGTGGTTTGCGACAAGATAACGGTTTGACTTAAGTCAATCCCCTCTTCTCTCACATAGTCAAGAATCCTATGAACTATTTCTTGAGGATTTGTATTTGACGGAACACTGCAGTACCTGGTTCCCCCGCCAAATGTCAACTCTCTAGCATCCCCAAATTCCTCCGGGTCCTGGAAGTAGGCTTGCTGGAATTCTCTTGCGAGATCTAAGATTGCCTGATTATTCACTCTGTGACCTATGTTAAGACCCGTCCACGGTCCCCAAACGTGCCCTCTTACATTCGGGATACTATCAAAGTCCCTCCTTCTGTAGACATCCTGATTCTTGTCACCGAATATAACCACTTCTCCATCGTCCTCAAGGAAAGAATCGAATAGAATCTTGAACCAATTCCTCTTATAGTCCTGCGCCTCATCAATCAAGATGGCAGAGAACTTGGGAAGCTGATTTGTTACTCCGGCGAAAAAGTCCGGGTCATCATATGAAGACAGATTTAACTTAAGATCTTGATTTTTCGCTTGTGATGTGAAGAAACTATGATAGTTAGTAATGGTGAATTTCTTCCATGGGAAATCGGCAGGGATCTGTCCAATCCTATAACGGATATAGTTAACCAGGGTAATGTTATATGTTAGAATCAACACTTTACGTCCAGTTCGAAGCTGACAGTTAACAGCGGTCGATGCTAGAACTTGAGTCTTTCCTGAACCCGCGACTCCTTTTACGCGCAAAACCCGACCTTTGAAACTCTTTGCCAACTGTGATTGACGCTGTGTTAGGCGTATTTCATTATCTCCCTCAATATAACAATGCCACTGGCTCTTCAGTAACGAAATAAGCTGATTGCATGCCTTCTCCGTGAAGCTCTTCTTATTGAACTGCATGTCAAGAATTTGCCAGATGTTTTGAGCATCAATCTCATCTGCTGACAAAGTAATGACTCCTGATATCACATTCCTAGGCGTCTTGCCATCTTTCTTCAGTTGATTAACAAAGAGCGATTCAATCTGCATACGGCTTCCTTGGGGGAACCATACTGCAGGTCTGACGATATACCATGCAGATTTGTCCGTTACTGTCTTTTTGAGAATTTCTGTGGAGTGCTGTTGAATAATGCTATCCCTGTAGCCAAATGCTCTAGCCAAAGGAGAAGCAGATGGAATCCCATTGACCAGAAAGGCCCCGTCATCAAACATGCAGCTATTCATGTCCTCATCAAAAACATTGAGGACAAGAACGCCTTTCCCTGGTCGGATGACGATAATATCCGGAGTTTCTCCATTCAAGTCAGGCTTGAGGAAAATCCTATCATTCCTGCCAAGGCATGAGGACAAAACAGTATAGGCTTTGAAAAGGGACTCCGTAAGAGAGCCGCTTCGCACCATTGCTTGGAGATCATAGTCATCGTATGCGCCATCCTCTGAATACGTCCCTTCCCGGACATCAGTGTAAAGCGAACTCTCTGTACTGTTGAAGAAGAAGCATTTGGTTTTGCAGCCGAACTTATGGTATGTATCGCTTGTATAACCGTAGTCTCTATCACAAAGATCAGAGAAGACCTCCGTGCTTGTGAAGTACTGAGCGAACTCATCAAGACGAGGTGAATTATCGTTAACGGGAGAAGTACACATGACAAATTGTATACCCCTTCCCTCCTCTATGATTTGTGCTGTCTTTCTAAGGTTTACCGATGGGATATCCAGGATATTTGAGAAAATATGAACTGTACCAGGGAGATTCATCTGCAGTGCAGATAGAGAATTGGCACTATCAGTGTTGGCCGGCAAATAACACTCTACCGTATCGATAGCTGCATCGTAATTCTCCATCGCTTTGCTCAGGTTGAGACCAGCACGTTTTAACGCGGCAGGAGACGGTTCGATGAGTGTAATCTTCTTGACCCGTCCAACAAGTCCACGCACATACAGATTGTCCAGAAAGCAGAGCGCCCCAAGACCTTGACCGCAACCCCAATCGACAAGATGGATCCTTTGCGGCAACTTGTCGAATGGAAAGTTCTGAATGGCAGCGTTGCATTTTACTTTATGCATCTCACCATAGGCTGCCAGATACGCATTCAATTCATCTTGAGTTGAAAGCAGACCGGTCCCATGTCCCAGTATTCTCCATGGCGCATTCGCCAGATGAGAAGGAAGCGATTCTTTCGCTCGGGAAATTATGTAATCTGCTTGCGTCATAACCCTGTAATAGTTTCACTCAAGGGATTATCTCTATGAGCCATATAATTTTTCCGAGCCAGTTCCTTCGAGCTATTTGCATAGCAGTACTCGCACATGTGTATACAAGTGTTGTACTGTCCGATGTCTTTGCTTGCGATGCAACCACAATAAAGACGTTGCCCCTTATCCTTATTGCTTTTCTTTGACTTAATTACAACACGCTCTCCCGTAAATAAATCACTTTCAATCTCTACGCCTAGATGGCGCATCAGTATCTCGTCATCTGAAAAATACTTAATCATCAAGTCATCATCCACACATTTGTTGTGGACAATTCCAAAACGATCCAGATCGATTCTCTCGCCACACGTGGCAAGTGTCAACCCCCATTCTTTATTGAGTCGTTGAAGCCCACCGGAGAAAGTGAGCATATCTGTTTCCGAGAACTCCCTATATTTTATTCCTCCTGCAAGAAGGTTCGACTTCACCTTTCTGTAGTCCGATATGTCAGCAAAACTGAAAACGAGCTTCTCGGTATATCCCTTCAATTGTTCACCGATATTGGAGCATTTCTCCAATAGGGCGTCGACATCAATAGAATCCGTAAGAATCAACGGATCAAATCGCCAAATAACTTTCCCAAATCCGAGCCTGTCTACTAGTCTTTTGAATGTATCTATCCTCTTGTCCAGAGGCGGCACGCCCCTCTCAATTCCTTCTGAGACGTAATCATTCAGTGTGAATTGTATGTAGGCATTTATTCCTTGCTCTGTCAAGTAGTCAAGGATTCCTGAAGGATCGAGCAAAGGTTCTGGATTCTTTGACCAGAATACAATGAGTCTCACGTGTTTATATGACACATAGCTTTTGACCCCATTGAACGGGTTCGTCCACGCTGAGTAACCTTTTTTCAATCGATGAAGGAACCAATCCGAATAGAAGGCAGGAATATCGGTACTCCTGCTGGCAGAGATTATAACAGGAGCCTGAGCGAAGACAGTATCTCCGCCATCATTCACTATTTCGATACGGTCTTGGACCATGTCATAAGAGTATTTCAATAACAAAATTAGCGTTTATTGACCATAACACCAACATCGTGTCGTTCAAACTAGCCCAATTGCGCACTTTTGGTTCGCAACATACTGCCTTATATGGCAATGTGCAGGAAATAATAGCGGATTTTGAAATAATTAACTAAATTTGGAGATTAAGTAAAAAGTATTTAAAAATCTTAAAAATCATACAATGGGAAAAGCAATCGGAATTGACCTCGGAACAACGAATTCCGTAGTCGCATTCAAAGACACATCTGTCCGTGTCATCACAACTGGGGCGAACAATGAAGAGCTATGCAGGTCCTGTGTCGCTATGGATCGTAATGGTCAGTTTGTGGTGGGTAACGCTGCCTACAAGCAATGGCGAAAGTATGCGCCAAACATCGTTGTCTCTGCCAAGAGGTTGATGGGCGGATCCATCTCCGACGATCAGGTTATCAAAATGAAACGTGATCGCGAGTCCTATCCTTATGGAATCACTAAACTATCCGGCGGTACGGATGAATCTGTCGCCATTGTACTCAATGGGCAGGAATTCACCCCGGAGCAAATAAGTGCGGAGATTCTTAAACGGTTGAAAGAAGACGCTTCTGTAAAGCTTAATGACACTGTAACACATGCTGTCATTACCGTCCCCGCATATTTCAATGAGAAACAGAAGGCGGCAACAAGGAGAGCCGCAGAACTGGCTGGCTTGAAGGACCCTGGTTTGGCTTTG
>OGOP01000982.1_pt1 | contig 22414 bp, 37 predicted proteins | sample 1552591 | NCBI WGS metagenome assembly OGOP01 (sample SAMEA2580120, study PRJEB22360) | human gut metagenome | biome: human gut; feature: human-associated habitat; material: faeces | place: Denmark | collected 2008/2010 | reverse complement strand
TGCTTATTAGCTGTAAAGACATATTCAGATGTTCGAGGTAAATCTATCAATAAATTATAAATAAAATCTGACATTGGTATAATATCAATACTACTTTCAGTTTTAGGAGTTCCATCTTTAGTTTCATATCCTGTTTTAATGCCATCCTCATTAAATGTTGCTGCACGAGTAGTATTATTTTTTACATATATTTCCCTTTTTTCAAAATTCAAATGTATCCATTTAAGTCCAACAATTTCTCCTTCACGCATTCCTGTACCAAGAGCAAAATCAACTACAGCTTTGTATTTATTATCAGTAAATGCTTCTCTTAATATAGAAATTTCATCTTCTCTAAAATAGTTAAAAGGAATTTTCTTTTTTTCTATAACTGCATCAACATCAACATCCTTGTCTTTTGGAATATTAACTAATCCCTTATTACATGGATTCTTTGCAATGTAACCTTCTTTTTCACAATAAATAAAGAATTGATGCAATAATTTATGAATAGATGCTATTTTTTCTGTAGATCTCTCTTTCTTGAAAAGCGTATTGTAATAATCCTGTACTACAATACTAGATATCTTTTTTATAGGTATATCAGCAAAAGAAAAAGGTTTTATATGGTTTCTAAAATCGCCTTCATATTTTTCTAATGTTGTATTTTTTATCTCGTGTATTTTAACAGTAAAAAGCCATTTATGAAGTAATGTTCTTATAGTAATATCTTTAACTTGTATTACACCAATTTCAGCTTCTTTTTTTCTTTCGTAATATTGATCTTCTGCATCAGATTTATTCTTTCCATAAAAGTCTTCATATTTTCCATTTATTTTTCTATGAATCCTATAATATGGAACACCATTCTTGACGCAGTTTGTTTTTACTGCCATAAAAAAACCTCCATTTTTCTTTGAATAACACTTGAAAAATGAAGCCATTTTGTATATAATACAAATGTATTCACTTTCGAGTGTTTACGCTCTGGATAATGTGTGTCGTGTCGCAAACTTGAAACACATTATCCTTTTTTATGTTCTTGTTATTTTTCCACAATTTTGACAAACTATAACTGATTTTGTCTTGCTTCCTTTTTTAGTTAATAATGGAATTAATAAAATAAGTCCACAAGTACAAACAGCAAGTATGATCCATATAAGTGACATTAAAATTCCTCTTTTCTTTTGTTTTTCTACTGCTTGGACTGTTACATTTGTACTACCACAATGTTTACATTTTAACATACAAATACTCCTTTCTATTTAAAAGCACTTTTATTTTCTACTTTTATTACTTTACCTATAACAACAAATTCTTTTTCTTTTAATTCTTTAGTAGCATATTTTAATATAGGATAATATGGATTCATTGCATGAAATTCAATAATATCATCCTTATTTATAATTTTTCTGATCATTAATTTATTTTCTATACGAAAATAAACAGTTTCTCCTGACATATAAGTTTCTTGAGGTTGAATATATGCAACATCATCTACACCTAAAAGAGGTAACATAGAATCATCGGTTGATGTATATGTCATTATTTGAGTTCTTTCATTATCAGGAATACGATCTATATTTGTGTCAAATCCCATTAACCAAGCTTCATTTATATTAAGAGCTTTTGCTAATATATATATATTAGTTTGTTTTGCTTCGTATTTTCCATTAAGATATTCACTAATAGTAGCTTTGTTTATACCGCTCTTTTTTGCTAGATCAATAGGTTTCATATTTCTAATTAATAAGGCCTTTGATAAACGGCTCGCAAAAGATTCTTGTTCCATAAGTACCTCCTTAATTTTTTATTTGAGCATATTATATTATAAAAATGGGGTTTTTGCAAGGTTTTTGAAAAAAAAAGTTAGGAAATAAAAACTTTTTTTCAAAAAACTGTTGACATTATTAAAAAGTTGTTATAAGATACATACAAAGTTAGGAAAACATAACCAAAAGAAAGGAGATGAATATCATGGTAGAAGCTATTATTACATATGATTACAGCAAACTGCTTGGTAGAATCAAAGAGAAATACGGAACAAGAGAAAATTTAGTGAAGAAAATAACAATATCATCTACTTCATTAAATTTAAGATTAAACAACAAATTAAGATTTGATCAACAAGATATTAAAGAACTATGTATGGCATTAGATATTGAAGAAGAAGAAATACCTGATTATTTTTTTAAAGAAAAAGTTAGGAAATCATAACAAGGAGGCAAAGGAGAAAATGAAAAATAATAAAAATGCGACACGACACACTATTATAAGGAGGAAATCAAAGTGGAAGAAGAATGGATTAGCTTAACAGCTTATATGAAAAGATTTCATACTGGTTTCAAAGAAGTAAAGAATATGATGGATAACGGCGAATTAGAATATAAACAAACTGAAGGAGGACATTTCAAAATAAAAGTAGGAGGAAATGCAGTAAGCCGTGATATCTACGAAAAAGAAAAAGAAAGAAGAATCCAAGCAGAAACCAAGCTCGAATTACTAAAGAAAATATTAGGAGAAGGAGTGAATACAAATGAAAATTATTAAAAATATTATTGAATTTATGTTAGGAACATCAATTATATGGCTTCCAATATTGGCCACTATAATTGCAGAAAAATTATCAGAAATAATAACTATGGATATGATTATGACGGTTGTCTATATCTCAATACCAGTACTAATTATTATTTTAATTAGAATGGAAATCCAAGAAGCGAAAGCAGAAAGGAGAAGAAAAAGACATGGACAAATTAGATAAATGCTATATATGGCACATTATAACATTGGCAACAATGAAATATAAATTAAGAAAATTGAAAGGAGGTAAAAGGTATGCCAGGTAAACACACAGAAGAAGCACAAGAAATTAAAAGACTTAAAAGATTAGTAGATTTACGAGATAAGGAAATTACAGACATCAAAAGAGAATGTGCAGATCAATTCAAAAAGATTAAAGATTTGTGTTTTTCAAATGAATATGGTGGACTTAATGATAAAAATGCAAAATTGAGAAAAATACATGAAATCGCAGCAGACAATTTTTCAGCATTAGTAAAAGACTTAATTATTTCTAACACCGAGGAAACACCAAAAATAATAGAACTACCAACCAACCGCAAAGTAAGTAAATAGTTCTATAAAAAATATTTATATAAATACTTTCTGTTTGTATTTTATCACAGAAAGTTAGAAAGGACAAGAGAATGGATAAAATTTTTTACAATATGAATGGAAATTCTTATTACATTCTATTTGGTGGAAAAGGCAAACGCTCTTTTCTATGTAAAATAAACGACAATGGATGTGCTCAATATGTGATTTGTGCCATATTAGAAGAAAATTCTTGGTGGCAAGGAAATTATTATGAAAGCTTTGAAGAAGCTTATGAAGATTGGAGGAAAAATTAAAATGAGTAATTTATATGAATTAACAAACAATTATGAAACTGTTTTAAATATGCTATATGACGAGGATGTAGATGAGCAAATGATCCTTGATACATTAGAATCTATTGAAGGAGAAATTGAAGACAAAGCAGATGGATATGCAAAAATTATAAAAGAATTAGAAGCAAAGAAAAATGCTAGAAAAGAAGAAGCAAAAAGATTAACGGAAAGTGCAAAAGTATTTGAAAATAGAGTGAATACATTAAAACAAAACTTATTTAATGCAATGAAACAAACAGGAAAAACAAAATTTGCAACAGATTTATTTACATTTAATATAACAAAAAATGGCGGAAAACAAACACTTACTATTGATGGAGAAGTTCCTGAAGAATATACAAAAACTATTATTGAAAATGATAATGACAAAATTAGGGCAGACTTGGAAGCAGGAAAAGAATTACCTTTTGCTCACCTAGAGCCAAGAGGAGAAAGTTTGAGGATTAAATAATGGAACAATATTGTAGTATTTGTGGAAAAGAATTTGAAGGATATGGCAATAATGCTTATCCAGTAAATAGTGGAAGATGTTGTGATAAATGTAACGCATCAGTAGTAGTTCCTAGAAGAATGCAAGATTATGCAAATAAACAAAAAAAGAAGGAGAGTGAAGAATAATGGGAATACCAGTATTAGTTTTAGGAGAAAGTGGATCAGGTAAAAGTTGTTCACTTCGTAATTTCAATAAAGAAGATGTTGTAATTTATAACATTGCAGGAAAACCATTACCATTTAAAAAGCAACTAAACAAAGCTGACAATGTAAATTACACACAAATAAAAAGCAATATGCAAAAAGGAAATTTCAAAACTTATGTAATAGATGATAGTCAATACTTAATGGCCTTTGAGATGTTCGATAGAGCCAAAGAATTAGGTTACAACAAATTTACTGATGTAGCACTTAACTTTAGAGGATTAGTAGATTTTGTTATAAGAAATACACCTGCAGATGTAATTGTTTATTTCTTACATCATACAGAAACAACAGACACAGGAAAAATTAAAGCAAAAACAAGTGGAAAAATGCTTGATAACCAACTTACATTAGAAGGATTATTCTCAATAGTATTGCTTTGTAAAACAGATGGCCAAGAGCATTATTTTGAAACACAAAGTGATGGATATAGCACTTGTAAATCACCAATGGGAATGTTTGAACTAAAAATAGATAACGACTTAAAAATGGTAGATGACAAGATTAGAGAATATTACGAACTAAACAAGAAGGAGGTAAAACCAAATGAGTCTTCAAAGAAAAATTGAAAGAAATAACCTAAAGAAAGCCTGGAAGAAACACAATGAAGGAGTTGCAAAAAAACATAGGGCAGACTTCAAAGGATTTTGGCATTGGTACAAAGAACAGAAAGGAGGTAAAAAAGCATGATGACAGTTATAACTAGTGAAGAATACAAAGAACTAGTAATAAAAGCTAATAAATATGATGAACTACAAAAGCCAAAATTGGCAAATGGAAAGACAGAAAAAATCAACGAAGTTGAAGTTAGAAATGTGACACCTGAACAAATGGGCAAAATATTAGATGATTTAAAAAATAAAATTGTAGGAGGATAAACAATGAACAGGGAACAATTAATAAATTTGTTACAAAGTATAGATTTTCAAGATGTTGTAAGTTTTAAACTTAATTATAGAAAAGAAAAACCAAGCAGATTTAATGAAGAAAATAGAATTGAATCAATCTGCTATGGGGAAGACTTTATAGACTGTATGCAAAGAGAAATGAACCATATTCATCAAAGAATAGATAGAATTGGTGAAGATGTATTTAGATTAAATAATAAGGAGGAAAAATAATTATGGAAAAACCACAAGGATATGATGAGGCACAAGCCTTTGGAGAATTTGAAACATTACCTGCAGGAGGATATAAATGCATAATTAAAAGAGTAGCTTGTGAGAAAACACAAGCAGGAAAAGAATATTTAAAATTAGCAATAGACATTTTAGAGGGAGAATTTAAAGACTTTTATCAAAGAAGATTTGACAACGATACAAGAGAAGAAAAGAAATGGAGCGGTGTTTGGACAGTATTTACTGAAGGATATGATCCAGGAACAACAAATCCAAAATTCAAAGGATTAATAACATCAGTAGAAGCTTCAAACGACAAATTCAAATTTAACTTTGATGAAAAAACACTTGAAGGTAAAAAAGTAGGATTAGTATTCAGAGAAGAGGACTTTTTAGGACAAGACGGCCAAGTACATACAGCAGTAAAACCATTCTTCGCAGTTTCTTATGATAAAGCTGAAGATGCAAAAATACCAAATAAAAAAGAGTTAAGTGATAATCAATATGATCAAGCATTTGATGCTGCAGCAGACAATGGCGATGACTTACCATTTTAGGAGGTAGCAAATGGATTTTATAAGAGAGGTTAAAGGAAGAGCGGATATAGTAAAAGTAGCGGAACACTATGGAATAAAACTTGATAGATCATATAAATGCGTGTGTCCGTTTCATAAAGAAAAAACAGCGAGCTTTTCTATATCGCCACGAAAACAAATATGGCATTGCTTTGGATGTGGCAAAGGTGGCGATTCAATTTCTCTTGTATCAGAATTATTAAATATAAATGCTTTAGAAGCAGCGAAAAACATAAATTACACTTTAGGTTTAGGCCTGGATGCAGAAAGGCCAGCAAGTTATTTAGAAATTAATAAATATAAACAAAAAAGAAAGACAGAAGAAATGTTTAAGCAATGGGAAAATAAAACATTTCAATTACTATGTGATTATTTGCATCTACTTTGGAGATGGGAAGAAGAATATGCACCAAAAAATCCTGAAGAAGATATCAGCGATTTATATGTAGAGGCAATGCACAATAAAGACTATATTGATTCTTTAATAGATGAAATATTTATAAATGGATCTAATGAGGATAAAATATGGTTTTGGAAATACGAAAAAAAGGTGGTGAAGAGGATTGAATCAAGAGTTAGAACTTTCAGATCAACTAATGGATGAAGGATTTACACCTTTTGGGGAAATTAGTGAATTAACCAAAGAGTCTATATTAGACAAAGAAGTATTTGAACATATATTTTCAATGGACAATCAAGTAGCAAGAACAACATTAATCATAAAATTACAAGACAAAGCAAGAGAACTTGGAAATATAAGAAGTTTTGACAAGTTATTAAAAGCATACCAAACCGAGTTTGCACAGAAGTTCAAACAAAGGGGCAGTAATACAATCCAATTCACACAACCACCTATAAAAGACTTAAAGTGTGGAAAATGGGAATGCGAGGACACAGGAGTAACCAAAAGCACTCTTGGAGCAGGTATGATTCCTCAAACAATAGTAGCTTGTTCACATCCTATATTACCAGTAGAAAGATTGATAAATGTTGATTCAGAGACAGAAAAAATAAAACTAGCATTTTTCAAAGACAATAAATGGCAGTACATAACAATTGAAAGAAGCGTAGTAGCAAATAAATCAAATATTATACAACTTTCTGACAGAGGAATTGAAGTTAATTCAGAGAATGCAAAAGACCTGGTTTCATATATTGCAGATGTAGTTTCATTAAATGCAAAAGAAATACCAGTTAGTCGTAGCACTGATAGATTAGGATGGATAGAAAATGAATTTGCACCATATGTTGATGATCTTAAATACGATGGAGACATAGCATTTAAAGATGTTTATGCAAGTATAAAGGAGGTTGGAGAATACGAAGAATGGAAAGAAGTATGCAGAAAAGTAAGGAAAGATAGTAAAATTGCACATTTACTTTTAGCATCTTCGTTTGCTAGTACACTCAATCAAATGTTGGGAGTACTGCCATTTGTCGTACATATATGGGGCGGAACTGGAACAGGAAAGACTGTTGGATTAATGCTCGCAATGTCCGTATGGGGTAATCCTGAAGTAGGAAAATTAGTAAGAACATTAAACGCAACACAAGTGGCATTAGCAAGATATGCAGCATTCGTACATGACATTCCGTTTGCAGGAGATGAATTACAAACGATAAAAAATAGATGGGACAGCTTTGACAACCTAGTTATGTATTTGACTGAAGGTGTTGACAGAGGTAGAGGAAAGGCTTATGGCGGAATAGAACTTTTGAAAGAATGGAATTGTTGCTTCCTATTTACAGGAGAAGAACCAATCACAAAAGCAACATCAGGCGGTGGAGTAAAGAACAGAGTTATAGAAGTTGAAGCAACAGAAAAAGTAATTGCAGATGGTAATTTTGTTAGTAACTTTGTTAGAAAAAATTATGGTCACGCTGGTAAAGAATTTATAAACAATATTCCTAAACAAGAGGAATTACAGAAAAGATATAGAGAGATATTTCAAGAAATATTAGAAAAAACTGATACAACTGATAAACAAGCAATGGCAATGGCCACGATCTTGTTAGCAGATGAAATATCTACAGAAAATATATTCAAAGATGAAAAATTGACAATCGAGGATGTAAGCAAATGGCTTACAAGTAGCAAGGAAGTTGATGTTTCTACTAGAGCATATGAATGGACAATGGACTGGATTTCACAAAATATTAAGAAATTCAAAGATACAGATGGCAATATTGGAGAAGTTTGGGGCAAATATAATGAAGACGAAGATACTTGTCTTGTAAATAAAACGGTATATGCTGAAGCATTAAACAAAGCAGGGTTTGATTTTACAGCAATAATAAGAAACTTTGCAGATAGAAATCAAATTGAAAGAAATTCACAAGGGAAATTCACTCATCAAACAAAAGCATATGGAGTAAAAGCAAATTATATCAAATTTAGATTAGAACCTGAAAAATCAGATATTGCTTATGAAGAAGAATATCAACAACAAGAAATGGAGGATCTACCTTTTTAGGCTTACCAAAAGCAGTAAAGGTAAGCCTTAGGTAAGACCTTTTGAAAGCCTTGATACAAGCGATTTTTATATAATAAAAAATTAAAAGTCTTACATCTTACCAAAATATTATTCTTACATGGGAAATTTTTATTTAAATCCTAAAATAAAAAATTTCTATAAAAATATAAATATATTCACGGAAAAAGGTAAGACAGGTAAGACCTATATATAAATTGCATATTTGAGGTATGTAAAAAATTAAAATTGGAGGTAAGACCAAATGAAAAGTCAAGAAGAAATAATAAATGATTCTATAAAATGTGAAACGCCTCCTGATGATTACAATATTATAGAAACTAATTGCTTTTTATCATTGAAACACTTACTTGTAATGTATCACAATAAGCAGATAAGTCCTGAAAAAGCAACAAAACTAAAACAAAAAGCACTAGTTGCTTATGAGAAAGATAAAAAGCAGCAGGAATTTTGGAACTCTATTTATCAGGAGCACATCCAACATATAAAAGATACAGAAAATGCAAGAGTTAAGTTACACAAAATGTTAAACGGAAAAGATGAATATAACAGGCCAATAACTGAAGAAACACTTTGTGAAACTATAAATACTTGTATGGAAATTATATCAACTATATTTAAGGGGGAATTTGTATGATTATAGTTAGTCAAAATAAAGATGAAATAGTGAACTTTGATAATATCATAAACATTATGATTACTGATTGCGATGGGGATTTTGTAATATCAGCAATTGCATTAGTTGGTGTAGATGATGTTTATAGAGAATTAGGATATTACGCAACGGAAAGAAGAGCAAAGGAAATATTAAAAGAAATTACGCAAAAATATACACATATTCCATATAAAAAATATGGAAACGATTATATAAAACAAAATCAAGTGTATGAAATGCCAAAGGAGTGAAAGAAAAATGGAAAAACCAACAATATGTAGATATTGTGGAAGTCCAGTTGTATATACATCAAATGCAGAAATATATGGTCGAGAATATGGAGAAGGAAAATGTTATTTGTGTAGGAATTGTAGAGCATTCGTAGGAGTACATCCTGGAACAGATATACCACTTGGAACATTAGCAAATGAAGAACTACGAAGATACAGAAAAACAGCACATTTCTATTTTGATCAAATATGGATGCAACCATTAAGAATTACAACGAGATATAAAGCTTATGACTGGTTATCAAAACAATTAGGAATTTCAAAAGAATATACACATATTGGTATGTTTGAAAAAGAAGAATGTGTAAAAACAATTGAACTTTCACAAGCAAGAATAGAAAAATACAAAAAGAGAAAGGAGCAGAGAAATGAAACATTTTAAAGATGGTCAAATAGTAGCTTATATACCTTTAGGTGCAAATGATATGTTTTATAAGGTAGAAGTAGGAAAAATAAAAAGGATAGATGGAGATTATGCTTTTGTATATTTCCATTCAGGAGATACTGCAGCAAAAACTTTATTAAGAGACCTTTATCCAATAGAAAATGATTATTGCCTAAAAGATGCTTTGCTTGGGGTAGGTGGTTTAGTATGAGTTTAGTATTAAGAGATTATCAACAAGAATGTCACGATCTAATTGAAACATTAGATCCAGGATCATACTTAATACAAATGGCCACAGGATTAGGAAAAACAGCAACTTTCACAACTCTAAAAAGAAAAGGCCGTGTATTAGTCCTAGCACATAGAGAAGAACTAGTTACACAGCCAATCAAATACTATGACTGCCCTGTTGGAATTGAAATGGCGAATCACAAATCCAACGGAGAAGATGTTGTCATAGCATCTGTACAAAGTATAATACATAGATTAGATAAATTCAAGCCTGATGATTTCGATATGATAATTACAGATGAAGCACATCATGCTGCAGCAAAATCATACAGGAAAATATATGAATATTTTAAGCCAAGATTACATTTGGGATTTACAGCAACACCAAACAGGGGAGATAATGTAAGGCTTGACGATATATACCAGGACATCATATTTGAAAGAGATATTAAGTGGGCAATTCAAAATAAATATTTAACAGACATCTATTGTATGAGGGTAAATATAGGTTATGACATTTCAAAAGTTGCAAGAAGAATGGGAGACTTTGCACCAGGAGAACTTGAAGAAGCAATGAACCAAGATGTATTAAATAATGCAATAGCAGAGGCTTACAAGAAATATGCAAAAGGACAAACATTAATATTTGCTTGCAGTGTAGATCATGCTGAAGCTATTGCAGAGAAAATACCAGGAGCTGTAGCAGTAACAGCAAAAACAAAAAACAGGGATGAATTAATAAAGAAGTTTACAAATCGAGAAATACCTGTACTTGTTAATTGTATGATATTCACAGAAGGAACGGATATGCCACTTGTTGAAACAGTAATGATTGCAAGACCAACAAGCAACAGTAGTTTATATACTCAAATGGTAGGTAGAGGATTAAGGCTTTATCCAGGAAAAGAAAAATTGACATTGATAGATTTAGTTGGAACAACAGGAAGAGCAAACTTATGCACAGCACCATCCTTACTTGGAATAGATTTAAATACTGTTCCTGCAAGCAAACAAGATGAAATAATAGGAGACTTATTTGAACTACCTGATCTAATTACTAAAAAATCAGATTGTCCTGCTAGTTGGATAAGAAATGTTGAAATAGTTAATTTATGGGCAAAAGAACAAGAGTATAACACACACGGAGTTAATTATTTCAAAATGCCAAATGGTGATATGGTTGTTAGTATTCCAAAGAAAAAAATAAGAATACCTGCACAAGATGAATTAGGTAAAACAACAATAGGTGGCCAAAAAATGAGTATGCAAAGAGCATTAGACAAGGTGTTTCTATATTTACAAGAAGAATATCCTCAATATGAGTATATTTGGAATGTTGAAAATATGAAAAAGTGGGGTAAATATCCTGCAAGTGAAAAACAAATTGAAAGTATAAAAAGATTTATGAAAGACTTTGACACAGAGAATTTGAATAAAATGCAGGCTACACAAATATTGAATAGATTATTTTATAGGTAGGTGATAAAAAAATGGATAAAAGTGCAATGATAAGAGGTGCAATATTAGCAATGCAAATTGAAAATAAAGTAAAAACAGAATTATTTGAATATTTAGATGAGATTGAAGAAAAAGCAAATATGTATGATGGACTATGTGATTAGGAGAAACAAAAGATGCCAAGAAGAGGATTTATATTTGAAAATCAAATTAAAAAAGTATGTGATTATGTAGAAGCAATAGGTGGACACGCACATAAAAATCACGCAGAAAGATTACAAGATGGAACTTACATAAAAGGAGAGCCTTTTGATTATGAGATATTTCTTCCAAATTATAAAGCAGTATTTGATGCAAAAGAATGTAAAACAAATAAATGGCATATGGCCGACAAAGATATTAAACAATGTGATGAAATGAAAAAATGCAAGAATGCAGGATTAAAAGCATATTTTCTTATTTGCTTTGAAGGCCACGATGTAAGAATGATAGATGTTGACACAGTAATAGAAATTTTAAAATACGGAAGCAAGACAATACCTGCAGCAGATAATCCAAAATGGGATTTAATTGAAATATTAGGAGGTAGAAATTTATGAACAAAAGGTGTACTAATTGTGGAAAGTTTCCCTTTTGTAAAGATATAAAAGAACCAGGAAAACCAACTAACTGTGAAAAGTGGGTAAAAAGAAATTATATGGAGGTACAAAAAGATGAAGTGTACAGGAAAAGAATGGGATACTTGTAGAGTAGAAAAAATGGGATGCACAGGATGTTATTATGATGAATCAAAAGCAGACGAAATGTTTAAAAAGCTGGGATATAAAAAACAATATGAAAATGAAAATATTTATTATTATATGGATGTAGATTTAAAAGATAATTATATTGTTTTTGAAACAGGATATAAAAGTTTTACAAAAATAAGTTGTTATCATGATGCAGGAGATATTACAATGCAGGAATTACAAGCAATAAATAAAAAATGCAAAGAAATGGAGTGGCTACAATGAAAGTATTTAGATTTATGAGTAAAGAAGAATTTGAAAAGTATAATAAAAATATTAATCTGAAGAATATTAAAAAACACGATGGCAAAACAAATTCAGTAGGATTTTGTTTCTTAAATATGGAAGAATATACACCTGAAGAAGCAATGCATTTTTTAAGTGGAGTTGTAAGTTTTGATGTATGTGCAGTATTTGAAACTGAAGAAAAATTAAAAATGACTTATGGAATATATGCAAAACCAATAGATCCGTCAGGAAATATAATGACAGATATGATTAATTTGTTATTAGGGTTTAACGATCATTTTAAAGCTAATGAATATTGCACAACAGAATACAGCAAAGAAACTATGAAATTATTAAAATATAGTGAAGAAATATGGGGTCAATGGAATCCTGCAGAAGAACAATCAAATGTAAAATGGGTGGAGGTATAAAATGAACAAAGAAGAAAATGATGCCTTAAAAATTAGTGTTCCAATAATTACAAATCAAGAATTAGAAGAATTAGATAGTTTGATAGAAAATAATTATGAAAGTATTTTTGAAAAAATATCAAAAACAGTATCAAAAGATAGAGATATAATAATTCTCAAAAAAATAATAGAGAAACAACATAAAGAGATAAAAGAATTACAGGAATTATCAATATCAACAAAAGCAGTAAATCAGATAAATAAATTACAAAAAGAATGTAATGAAGAAAATAAAAGATGTATGTTATTAGCAGTTGAAAATCAAAGTTTAAAAGAAAAATTAAAAAATAGCATCAGTAAAGATAAAATAAAAAAAGATTTAGAAACTTGTGAAAAAGTTTATGAAAGAGAAATGAAACCATATCAAAGAGAGTATGGCCTAGATGTTACATATTTAAGTAAAAAAGAAAAAGAAAAGTTAATAAACACAAGAAATTGTTTAATAACACAAATGGAAACATACAAACAATTATTGGGAGGTATAAAAGATGAATAAAGTTATAAAAGAAATGATTGATAGTAAATGGAAAAAGGATACAAGTTTAAGTGAATTAGAAAAAATAATATTATGTATGTATATTGTAATGTTTATATTTAGTATAGTAGTTGCTGTATTAGAAAAGAATATGCCATATTTAGTAATAGCAATATTATGGTTAGATTTATTTATATGTGAGTATTTTAATAAAAAGAATAGCAAAATGGATAAAGCTTTAATGGATTCTTACGAGGAACTAAACAAGGCACAAAATCAACTTATTACTAGTCTATTTGGAGAATTAGATAAAGAATCAAGAACGATGTATTTAGAGGACATAAAAATACCAAAGAACTTTACTAAACCAGGAAAGAAAAAGTTAGATAGAAGATTTAAATATTATGAAGAAAACAAGTGTTTTAGAGTTCCAATTATTGTTGATGAAAGAAATACATTAGAAGATGGTTATACATCATATTTGATTGCTAAAAAATATAAATTAGAAAAAGTAAGAGTTCAAAGGAGGAAATAATAATGGATGAAATGGAAAGTATTATAAAAAAAGAAGTGGAAAAAAGAATTGATAAAGAAATAGATCAAATTATTTCTGATGAAATACAAGAAATGTATTATAGATTAACTGATATGAAAGAAAAATATATAGCAGAAATAATGAGTGGAATAAAGTTTTATCATAGTAAAACACCAGGTGCAATGGAAATGAATTATAAAATAGTTTTTGAAAATGTAACTCGAATAGAAGATAGAAAATAGATTTATATATAGAAATTATGGAAACGAACACGAATATCCAAGAAAGGAGGGATTTAAAAGTGGCAATAATTAAAGCAATATTTATGTTTTTTACAGGTTTGTATGCATTAGCAAAAATAGTGGATGGAATGAATAATAAATATATAGACAGCAAAAGCAAAATTATAAATTTAATAGAAATAGTTGTTAGTACAATACTAACATTTGTTATATATAAAATTTAGGAGGTGCAAAAGATGAAGGTTCAGGAAGTGTTGGAGAATTACAATTCATTAAAAGCAAGTATAACTATTGTAGAAGGAGAGATACAAGAGTTAGAAAATGAAGTGTTAGACGCTAAAAGTGCTAATTTAGATGGTATGCCAAAGCCTAAAGGGTTCGTAGGTTCAAATATAGAAAATTATATTGCAGAAAAGCAAGAAAAAATAGACAAAAAGAATAGATACATAGAAAGAACAAAAACTAAAATAAAAATAGTTGAAGATTTAGTAAAAACATTGAAGAAATACAATCAGGATATTATTGAAATGAAATATTATCAGATGATGAGTATAGAAGAAATCGCAACCAAAAAGGATAGAATGTATGGATCAATACAAAAAACTATTGATAGATCAATAAAAATAATGCAAAGAGAGTACAATAAAAACAAAATGTCTTAATTTTGTCCATAAAATTTATATATTTTGTCCGTATTTTTGAAAAAACTACTATGTTATAATTATAATCGAGAAAATAATGTAATACCTTTTTTTCTCCTTTGTGAAATATATATAGAAATAGACACTAGAAGCGGTGTCTATTTTTTATTTGGCGGAGATGGTGTAATGGTAGCACGATGGGGTCATAGCCCATAGACGAGGTTCGAATCCTCTGTCCGCAACCAACGATAAGAGGTACGCCTATGAATTTCGGTAGATGTATGTTAAGAGAATGCAAAACTTGCAGATATGAATCAAGTTGTTTTAAGGAGTGCAATTATGAATATTCAAAAAATAAACATAGAAAAATTAAAAGCAGCAGAATACAATCCAAGAAAAGACCTAAAACCAGAGGACGAAGAATATCAAAAAATTAAAAGAAGTATATTAGAGTTTGGATATGTTGCTCCGATAATAGTTAATGCAGATATGACTGTTATAGGCGGACATCAAAGACTAAAGGTATTGAAAGAATTAGGATATGAAGAAGTTGAATGCAATATTGTTGACCTGAATAAAACAAAAGAAAAGGCCTTAAATATTGCATTAAATAAAATAACTGGCGAGTGGGACAATTCAAAATTAGAAGAGTTACTTGCAGAATTAAAAGAAACAGACATTGATATGGATATGACAGGATTTACTTTTGATGAAGTAGATAATATTCTAAAAGATATTGAAGGTTCAAAAGAAGATGACTTTGACCTGGATCAAGCATTAAATGAAATAGAAGAACCAACAACAAGGCCAGGAGATATTTGGATATTAGGTAAAAATAGATTAATGTGTGGAGATAGCACGCAAAAAGAGAATGTTTTGCGTCTTATGGATAAACAAGAAGCGGATATGCTTCTTACAGATCCACCATATAATGTTGATTATGAAGGAAAGACAGTTGATGCTTTAAAAATAGAAAATGACAATATGACATCAACAGAATTTTATAATTTTTTATTAGACTCGTTTAGAAATATGTTTGAAGTAACAAAATGTGGAAGTAGTGTTTATGTATTCCACGCAGACACAGAAGGGTTAAACTTTAGAAATGCTTTTAATGCAGTAGGTTTTAAATTAGCTCAATGTTTAGTATGGGTAAAAAATACTTTTGTTATGGGAAGACAAGACTACCAATGGAGACATGAACCTATTTTATACGGATGGAAGGAAGGTGCAGGACATTATTTTATAAATGATAGAAAACAAAGTACAGTATTAGAATTTGACAAGCCAACTAGAAATGCAGAACATCCAACAATGAAGCCTATTGATTTATTAGTATATCTTATAAAGAACTCAAGTAAGGAAAATGATTTAATACTTGATTTATTTGGTGGAAGCGGTTCGACATTGATTGCAGCAGAACAAGTAAAAAGAAGATGCTACACAATGGAACTAGATCCAAAATATTGTGATGTAATAGTAAAACGATGGGAACTACTAACAGGTGAAAAGGCAGTCCTAAAAAAGTAACGGAGGTGGGTGATATGTATTGACAGAGGCAGATATTAAGAAAATAAAAAAAGATTATAAACGAGGTATGAAATACAAAGATATTATTGAAAAATATAATATCACTCATTCAGAGTTGCGAAGTATAATTCGTAAAAACAAATTAACAAGGACAAAGAGTAAAGCACAAATAGGAAACAAAAATGCCGTTGGAAATAAAGGTGGCCACGGAACAGAAAACAACAAAAACGCTGTAACAACAGGAGAATATGAAAGCATCTATCAAGATGTTTTAGAAGAGGATGAAATAAACCTTTATAAATCATTGGCCGTAGATGACAAAGAACAATTACTTATAAATGACTATAAAATATTGACAATTCGTGAAAAAAGAATGCTTATGAGAATACAAAGATTAAAACAGCAAGGTAAAGACATGACAATAGATTTTATCAGAAAGAAAAATACTAGAACTGGAAAAATAACTGAAGAAACTGAAACAATAACAGAAGCAGAACCAACAATAAATATGATACAAAGAATAGAAGATGGTTTGACAAGAGTCCAGGAAGCAAAAAGAAAAACATTGGAAAGTCTGGCCAAGCTGAATAACAATGAAGATGACAAAACGCTTAATGTTAATTTATTAGGTGGAAGCAATCCATTGTTAGAAAGTATAAATAGGCAGTTAGGTGGTAATAACAATGAATGAGGAATTTCCACTATCTGAAAAGTATATTGATTTTTTGAAACACGAATGTAGTACAGAGTTTTTGGAAGGAACTACATATGCAGGAAAGACAACAGTTGCAGTTCCTAAATTTATGTTTAAAGTAGCTCAAAGTCCTAAAAAGTTACATATAATTGCAGGACTAGACCTTGGAACAATTGAAAAAAATATAATAAACAAAGATAAAGGCTTAATTGAAATATTTGGAGAATATGCACAGGGCGGATTGATAGAATATAACGCAAATGGTAAAGGTGTGCATTCATTACCACATATTTTATATCATACGCCAAATGGTGTAAAAGTAATATACATAGTTGGATATGATAATAAAACAAGATGGAAAAAAGTACTGGGTGGTCAATATGGATGTATTCTTATAGATGAGTTCAATATTGCAGATATGGACTTTGTAAGAGAAATTTTTATGCGTTGTGATTATAGAGTATGCACAATGAATCCTGATGATCCAAATAAAGAATGTTACAAACAATATGTAAACAAAGCAAGGCCAATTGATAAATATAAAGATGATGCACCAACAGAATTATTAAATATGCTTAATGAACCTCAAATGGATGATTGGACTTGGTGGTACTTTTCTTTTGATCATAACAAGAGTTTGACAGAAGATAAAAAGGAAAGTATTATAAATTCTGTGCCAGTAGGTACGAAGTTATGGAAAAATAAAATAAAAGGATTACGAGGCAAGTCCACAGGACTTGTTTTTCTTAATTTTGATAGAAGAAAACATTGTATTAGTAAAGAAGAGGCAAAACAATATTTACAAAAATCAGAAAATGAAAAAGTACAATTAACAACAAAGCCAGTAGCGACAAGACAGACAGATGAACATTTTATATTATTTACCGCAGCACTGGATACATCATATAGTTCGTTAAGTCTTGATACAATTGCGATGTCATTTGCAGGTATAACAAATAGAGGCAAATACATCCTATTAGATGAAAAAGTTTATAATAATGCTAATTTAGATCAGCCACTTGCACCAAGTGATACAGTTAAGAATTTTGTTGATTTCCTAGAAAGAAATAGGAAAGAGTGGGGATTAGCAAAGAACACATTTATAGATTCAGCAGACCAGGCAACAATAAAAGAATTTGCAAAATATAAACGCCAAACAGGATGCGTTTATATGTTTAATCCTGCTTGGAAAGCTAAAATGTTAATAATAGATAGAATAAATACACAATTAGGATGGTTCAAAGATGATTGTTATTACATAGTAGATACTTGCACAAATTATTGTGATGAACTTGATGTGTATAGTTGGAAAGAAGACAAGGATAACGAACCTGAAGATGGAAACGACCATATGGTTAATAGTTGTCAGTATAGTTGGATTCCATATGTAAGTAAAATAGGAGTGAAAAAATAATGAAAATTGGAGAAAGAGTGAAGAATATGATTAAATCATGGTTAGATATTAGACCTGCACCAGGTCAAACATTTGTAATAAATGAAAATATGGATTATCAATCAAATTGTATAAGAAATAAAATATGGTATAGAGGCGACAGCAGAGAATTATCAGAATTTTATGGCCAATTAGCATATGCTGAAGATACATTTTGGGGTTCTGTACAAACTGCTGATATTAGAATGAAAAAATCACATTCAGGCCTTCCAAAGTTAATAATTAAAACTATTATTAACACAGTTATGACTGATTATTCAGGAGACGATGTTGAAGACGAATATTGGAAAGAAGTTAACAAAGAAAATGAATTTGATACAAAAATGCTAAAAACATTATTGGCAGATTTATTACATATTGGTGACGGTGCAATAAAAATAAATTATGATGCTGATATTTCTGATAAGGCAATATTAGAATGGGTTGATGGCTCAAAAGTTGATTTTGTTTATAAAAGAGGTAGATTAACAGAAGTTGTATTTAAGTCATTCCACGAGCAAAATAACAATACTTATTTATTAGAAGAACATTATGGATATGGATATATAACTTATAAGTTATATAAAGATAAGCAAGAGGTTTTACTAAAAGAAGTTGAATCATTGTCAAAATTAAAAGATATAAAATTTGATGATTCTATTATGTGGGCTGTTCCTACAATGTTAAATGAATCAGCAAAATATAAAGGAAGAGGAGAGTCTATTTTTGAAGGAAAATATGACTCTTTTGATAGTTTAGACGAAATTATATCTCAATGGCTAGAAGCGGTTAGAGCAGGTAGAGCAATAAAATATATTCCTGAAAGTATGATTCCAAGAGATCCTGAAACAGGAGAACTTTTATTATATAGCAATCCATTTGACAATAAGTATATTAAATCTGAAGGCGACATGAGTGAAAATGGAAAAAATCAAATGGAAATAAAACAAGCAGAAATACCAACAGAGAATTATTTACAATCATATATAACATTTTTGGATCTATGCTTACAAGGAATAATAAGTCCATCAACACTTGGAATAGATAATAAAAAATTAGACAATGCAGAAGCACAAAGAGAAAAAGAGAAAACAACTCTATATACTAGAGGTTTAATAATAGATACTTTATCAGAGTTTATTCCAAAAGTAATAAACACAGTTCTAAAATCAAGAGCTTTAATGGAAAAGAAGCCAATTCCTGAAGATATAGAGGTTAGTTTGAAATTTGGAGAATACAGCAATCCATCTTTTGAGGCACAAGTTGAAACCGTTGGAAAAGGAAAGCAACAAGGAATAATGAGTATAGAGGCTTGTGTAGAAGAATTATATGGAGACTCTAAAGATGAGGATTGGAAGCTAAAAGAAATTGCAAGACTAAAGGCTGAACAAGGAATTGTTGATATAGATGAACCTGCAGTAAACTTTGATTTAGAAATGGGAGAGGAAACAGAGGACACAAAGCCAACAGAGCCAAAAGTAGATGGTCAAGAAGAAAACAAAGAAGGCCAGGAGAATAAAGTAAATGAATAATGAGTATGATATTGCTAGAGCATTTCAAAGAATAGAAGAAACTCTTATAAAATCAATGAAAAGAAACCTTACAAGGCATTTAAATGAAGAAAGAGATCTTGGTATGAATTGGAGTGCTTGGCAAACAGAACAATTAAAATCATTAGAGCATTTCAAAAAAGATAATAAGAAAATATTTAAAAATGACTTTTCTACTATAAACAGCGATGTAGAAGAATTGATAAAACAAAGTTTTGATAATGGGAAACTAGATCAAGAAAGAGTAATATTAGAAGCCATAAAAGAAGGTAATTTCAATAGTAATGATAAACAAATAAATAAAATGTGGCATATATATAGAACTAGTAAAAATAAAAGAATAAAGAAAAAACAACTTACTAGAATATTTGAAAAAACAGAACAAGCAGAATCAAACTTTTTTAGAATAAATGAAAGAAAATTAAATGCTTTGATAAAAGAAACAACAAGAAATTTTCAAAAGGCAGAACTTTCAATATTGCGATACACTAATGATCAATATAGAAAAATAATATATGATGCTCAAGTGTATGCAAATACAGGTTCAGGAACAATACAACAAGCAGTTGATATGGCAACAAAGGATTTTCTTTCAAAAGGTATAAATAGCATTGAATATTCTGATGGAAAAATGGTTAATATTGCATCATATGCAGAAATGGCCATTAGAACAGCAAATAAAAGGGCATATTTACAAGGAGAAGGAACGAAAAGGGCAGAATGGGGCATTCATACAGTTTTAGTTCCAAATCGTGGTGGAGGATGTCCTTATTGTATAAAGTTTCAAGGAAAAGTATTTATTGATGATGTTTGGAGCGGTGGAACTGCAGCAGAAAGTAATGAAACTGGTTATCCGCTTCTTAGTACAGCAGTAAAAGCCAGGTTATTTCATCCGAATTGCAAAGATACAGCAGTTACATATTTTCCTGGCATAAATTCAGAGGTAACACCACCAACAAGACAGCAATTGAAACAAAAAGAAGAAAATTACAAAAATGAACAAAAATTAAATTATATTGACAGAAATATTGATAAATATAGCAGATTAGAATTAGGAAGCATTGATACAGAAAATGCAGAAAAATATCACAATAAAAGGTTACAATGGCAAGAATATAAAGAAAAATTTAAGCAAGATCACATAACAACATTTAGTGATATTATAGAAGCGGAAAAAGCAAGACAGCAAGAATTTATAAAAAGTAAAGTTATTGGCCATATAGTAAATGATGTTGAAATACGAGATGTTTCAAAGCATTTAGTTGATAGAGTAAGACAAAGAGAAATAGAACTTGATGATATAATAGATACATTGAAAAATCCATTAAAATGTGGTAAAATAGAGTATGACGAACAACAAAGACCAAGTTTTAAAACAATTGGAGAAAAAACAACATTATATATTAATCCTGAAAGTGGTATAATAACAACAGTACATAAAACACATACAAAAACCGCTGAAAAATTGAAAGGAAAGAATAACAATGCAACTAAAAATTGATGAAAAGGATTTATTAATATTAAAAGATATAAATGATCCAAAAATAAATAAATATTTAAGCAAAATAGAAAACATAAATGAAGATACTTATAAGATGATATTTACAGAATATAATATAAAATATCGGATAAGTATCAGAAAGAATTCATAGAGATCAGAATTTGAATCAGGAGGTCATATTATCATGGCAAAAGAAATTAAATTCGGCGCAGAAGCCAGAGCAGCTCTTGAAGCTGGTGTAAATAAATTAGCTGATACAGTAAGAGTAACATTAGGACCGAAAGGAAGAAACGTAGTTCTTGACAAACCATACGGTGCTCCGCTTATCACAAACGACGGTGTTACAATCGCAAAAGAAATCGAACTTGAAGACGGATTTGAAAACATGGGCGCACAGCTGATCAAAGAAGTTGCTTCCAAAACAAACGATGTAGCAGGTGATGGTACAACAACAGCTACTGTTCTTGCACAGGCTATGGTTCACGAAGGAATGAGAAACCTGGCAGCAGGCGCTAACCCGATCATCCTCAGAAAAGGTATGAAGAAAGCTACAGATGTAGCTGTAGAAGCAATCAAGAACATGAGCCAGACAATCAGTGGCAAGAAACAGATTGCAAACGTTGCATCTATTTCCGCAAGCGATGAGACTGTTGGACAGTTAGTAGCAGATGCTATGGAAAAAGTTTCCAAAGACGGCGTTATCACAGTAGAAGAATCCAAGACAATGCACACAGAACTTGACCTTGTAGAAGGTATGCAGTTCGATCGTGGATATGTATCCGCATATATGTCAACAGATATGGAAAAAATGGAAGCAAATCTGGAAGATCCATATATCCTGATCACAGACAAGAAGATCAGCAATATCCAGGAAATCCTTCCATTACTGGAGCAGATCGTAAAAGTTGGTGCGAAACTTCTCATCATCGCTGAAGATGTAGAAGGTGAAGCTCTTACAACCCTGATCGTAAACAAATTAAGAGGAACATTCCAGGTA
>OGOP01000931.1_pt1 | contig 23249 bp, 11 predicted proteins | sample 1552591 | NCBI WGS metagenome assembly OGOP01 (sample SAMEA2580120, study PRJEB22360) | human gut metagenome | biome: human gut; feature: human-associated habitat; material: faeces | place: Denmark | collected 2008/2010 | reverse complement strand
GGAATCACGGTTTCCATGCAGCGGATTCACGGTTTCTTTAGAGGAGAATATTCACAACGATCAGCGCCAGCAGCCGCAGTATTCTCATGATGATGCCTCGTGCTTGCGTCCGAAGCGATACGCGAGCACCAGCAGAAAGCAAAACTGCGCCACTTGCCACGCATAGAAGAACGCGCTCGACGTTGCTTTCGGCGCATAAATCGCCGTGACGCACATCAACACCGAGTTCAGGACAAACAAGATCAGCAGCATTCGATTCACCTGCTGCATCTGCCGAAAATTCTGCCGGACGACCTGCCCCTTTCCGCGATATTCATCGACATCGGAAAACGGCATGATGGCCCGACGAATCCGCTGTGTCTGCTCCGGCGTGAACGACGAACGCGGCGTGAAGAAGTTCGAGAAAAAACTCATAACCATCTCTTTTCAGTTGAATAAATACTAAAATAGAACTTGTTTGTATTATAATCGATTGCATTTATAAAAGCAAGCATCCGCACTAGATATCAGTGCGGATGCTTGCTGTTTATACCATTGTGGATGGGATGCTTTTTCTTATCATGTTATTACATACCAGATACATGACCGCAATATGGACAACGTGGCAAGAAGCGGAGATTCCCATTTTCGTCATCTTCAATCGCAAAATCTGTGATTGACATACTACCAAGCATAGATTCCAGACGAAGCATCTGTTCTATTGGTGTAGCAGTACGATGTTTAGTGTCTTTTATGGCCTCCTGAGGTTGCATCCAATTGAAGGTCTTTCCGCAGTGCTGACAACGAGGTTTACCAAATGTCGCCCGACAAGATGGGTTAAGGCATTGATAACTTTGATCTCCGATATTCTGTAGATGATGTCCTCCACATACCGGACATGTCTCCTGAGCATATCCCCAGTCCATAAGTAAGCGCGTTGTGTGGAGAGTTGCTATTTTGGAAAGGCGCTGCGCCGAAGCGATGTCATCTTGAGAAATTGGGAGAATGCCAAAATGATAACTTCCAAAAGCTGCATCCTCTGGAAGAAAAGAATCTCCATAATTCAGCAGGCGGTGCGCGATGGCTGCGTTTTTCATATGGGTAAATTCCGGTCTGGAAATGTCTTCAGGAATGGCGAAAAGAAAACTGTCAATGCCGGATTCTTCGCCTTGCATATGAAAAGAAAGCAATTGATCTGTCGTTTGCTGGATGGTGTCTTCATCACCGTGAATTTGAATAGTGATTGGGACGACAGCAAGGGTGAACGAGTGACTTTTTCTCATATGATGGATGGCATCTTCAAGAAGTCTCCGCCATTGCTGGTTGAGCTGTGTGAGGATGCCTCCTTGATGTTCAATTTCCTTTCTGCCTTGTGCTTCCAGTTCATCTCTAAGATGTGAAAAGTAAACTTGTAATCTCTTCTTATCTGGAAACCCGCGAAAAATGATTTCGTGTGCATCACCTTCCTGTTCGATGATGTCAGGATAACGTCTGCGAATTTTCTCGACGGGGTACGGAAGATCATATGTCATGCGATATGTCTGTTGCTCGGTGAATGTAAGACGTAGATATGGTGTCGCTTGCATCCATTCGGTTGAGATATGAAGCTTCATCCGATTGATATTTTGTGCCACGGCATCGGCATCAATGAGAAGAGTTCCATTTTCTTTGAGCTCTGCCTTGGAAGAGGGTGCCATTTGAAATCCTGTGATATTCAATGCGTAGACGAGGAGCAGGCTGACAAAATTATTATAGTTCGTGAATGTATCTGTTTTTTTATTTCCAAGGCCGCGATTTAACTTCTTTTTCTGCTGGCGCAAGAGTTTTTGCCAGAGAACAAGAATTTGACGGTAACGGCTATCCATTTTGAGGATGTTTGTCGGACGGACGGGCAACGGAAAGCGTTGGATTTTTCGGCGGTCGAGTTCACGATAAAATTTAGATGCAAGAACTGTCGAAAGGCCTCGTTCCAGTCCGTCAAGGCGCTGCGCCATCGCAGTAAGGTCTTCTCGCTTTAATGTTTCAACATCTTGGTCATAATCCGGTAGCAGCGCATAGAGCATTTTCGTACGACGGAAATCCAAGAAAGCGTTTCCATATCGATCCCAGTTGATGAGCGTATCCGTCTGGCGAATGGCTTTCTTGATTCGAAGATCATATATGCCGACGACGTGAAAAGCTTCTTGCATTACTTTCCCGAAAAAGAGATTTTCATATATATCTGTTTTATCCTCGGATGTAATCGCATTCATACGGCTTGGAATGAGACCGGCAAGAGTTCTTCCTTTCCAATGTTCGGAATGTGCACCAAGATGCTGAAGGGAATGCGATGTTGTGCGTTTCACGAGTTCGATATCCATGACTTGATATCGTGTGCGCAGTTGCATACGTGGACGAGTGCAAATTCCCTCGGCATATGGGAGCGCTCTACGAATATCATCGAGAATGGTTTTGTCATCGAGGCCTGTCATGCGGTCATTCATGGCAAGAAGTTGAATGCGCTTTTCCCGTACAGCTGCAAAAAGATCGGTGAGACGCATGCTATCTTCATGCACCGCCATTTCTTGCTCCAGAGTGTAGTAAAAATGAGCGAGATCTTGCTGGGCATCATCGGACAGGACGGGATTCAAAGAGGAAATTGCTCGGATGTGTACGCGCGTAGCGCCGATATAGATAAGAATATCAGCTACACCGTCCTTTTCAAAGGCACATGGGATATGGTAGGACGTGTTATTCTCTGCGAGTTGGATACGTTGATCGTTGATGAAAAATGCCAGTTCGTCGTCATGATTCACATCTTCAAGAGAAATCATCACGCGTCCGGGGGCAGCCGTGATATTCTGGTTTTCAAATGGAAGCTCGCGACAGCCAGCGATGCCGTCTGTCCATATAATCTTCATGCATCTTCACTCCCGGCACTCAGGCGCTTGATGATCTTATCAAGGTAGGCGATACTTTCTCGCATATTATCTTCACCATAGAAATCTGCAATATCTCCCTTGACTTTTTTGAGCCCAGGGACGATGTACGGCTCGAAACGTTCTTCGAGTTTCCTCAGGACTTTGTGGCAGATCATGTAGTCGATGGCCTGCTCCTTCGTTCCTCCGCAGGCACGATATACAGGGATGAAACGCTCCATCTGATTGCGAATGCGGTTGCCGAACGTGATATCAAGCTCTTCTTTCATCTCAACGTCCAGTGTGTCGATGTCCTCCCAATCCTTTGCGGACATTCGGAGATCTGGATCATTTGCAGCACGATCCAAGAGGTCTTCAAATTCATCAAAGCTCATTTGCAAAGATTCGCTACAAACAGCATCGAATGCGTCTGCACGCTTGTCAAACGTCATAATCTGTGCACGGTCATAGACTTTATCTGTGATTCCCATCGTAGATTCATCACGATTTGCCGTGCCGATAAACCAGATGTTCGGAGTTACATGGAGTTGCGTACCTCCGCGCAATCCAGCTGGCTTTTCATCATCTTCGTTGCTGTTGACAAGAGAAACGTACCAATCATCCGGCGTTTTTTCCATGACGGCGAGGAAGTCGGCAAAATAATATTCGATGCGCGCAAGGTTCATTTCGTCGAGAATGACGAGCGCGACACGTTCTGCATTCTTCGGGAGGCTGGCACGGTATACGGCTTTTGTGAAATCTGTTTCCTTGAATTTTTTTGTGAAGTCGTTATCATAACCGAGAAGTTCGCGATTGTCATTCCACGATGCTTGAACTGGGATCAGATCATTAGAGAAATGCAATGCTTTCTCAAAGAGGCGCGGTAAGCTCGATTTGCCTGTACCGCTAAGGCCCTGCAGGATGATGAGGTGAGATGCGGCCATGGAAGCAATGAATGTGCGAATGGCGGCTTGCGTATAATAGAGTCGCGTATGGCCATCGCCACGTGATGCACCATAGGCCCGCACATAGTCTACGAGAGCCGAAAGCGATTTCCCAGATTTTTGGCCATGGTACTCGTTCTCTTGAGCGACTTCATGATCGATAGCAAGCAAGCCTTGGAATTTCGCCATCACGTTTTGCTTATAGAGCGCCGTATTGCGATCGATGGCGGCGAGCAACTGATCGTTCATCGCGCTGTAGGAAGCAACAAGTGCCGCTTGGTTTCCTACCTCGCGGACATCTAGCTTGTTTTGTTCAGCAGCACTTTCAGCAGTGATACGACGAGCGCGCTCTTGGCGAAGCTCTTCGTTGAGCGTTTCGAGTGTCCGTGCCTTTTCGCGAAGCTCATCGATTTCTTTTTCGGATGGGTAGCCGGCAAGCTGGTCGCCGAGCTCTTCGTTCTCGTGTTCCAAGGTATCAATGCGTTTCAAAAGATCCTCCGTTGATGCGCCGCTCTCATCGCGTTGATAACGGCTCAGGAGTTCGATACGTTCCGCTTGCTTTGTATTTTCTTCTCGGAGAGAGTCGAGTTTCGCTGTCGTAAGTGCAAGGGATTCTTGAAGTTTTTCAACGACGGCCGGAGAAAATTGCTCTTTCCGTGCACGGAAGTTTTCCTGGAGTTCTTTGACGCATTCCTGCTCCGCTTCCAGTGTTATGCGATCCATTTCAAGCGCATCCCGATCTTCTTGAAGCTTCGTTTCACGTTCCGTGAGATCTTTTTGTTGTTGGAGATAGGCCTCTTGCCGTTCCTCTTGCTGCTTGCGTGCTTCTTCCTTGGCGGTCGTCCGAGTTTCTTCGGCTTCACGGTAAGCTGCATCGAGAATTGACTGGGCACGGTCGCGATCTTGTTGCGCATTTTGGCGTAATGTTTCGCAGGCATCCCGGACCTCACTGCGACGTTTTTCGCAGGCTTGCTCTGCTTCTGCCCGTTGAGCGTCGCACCATTCCTGTGCATCTTTATGCATGGCATCGCATGCATCCTGGACTTCCTTTCGTTGCTTGGCGCAATCATCGCTTGTTTGCTGACGAAGATCGGCGCATTCCTGTGCTGTTTTTTCGTACTGTGCTTGGCACGCAGCTGCCACATCGTCTTGTTGTTTTCTTGCTTCCGCTTTTGCCTGTTCACGAGCCGCGCTCAAGTCATCACTCTGTTTTTGCATGAGTGCATCGTATTTTTCTTTCCATTTCGCCTCGCGTTCCACATCAACTTGATCGCGGATTTCCTGTTCCTTCTGACGAATTTCCTCGACAGCACGATCTTGTGCTTCTTTGACACGTCCTTGGATGAATGCCTCTTGATCGTTGAGTTCTTCACGCTCTTTTGTGATAGCATCGCGTGTCTTTTGAAGTTCACGTTCCTGTTTGTTCAAGGACTGTTCTCGTTCGTCAAGGGATGCTTGACGATCTTCTACCGCACTCTCTCGTGACGCTACCTTTGTTTCGCGATTTTCGACATCTTCTTTCAGTGCCTTGAATGCCTCTTCGCGCGTGGCAAGCTCGGCGAGGCGGTCTTTGATCTCTTTCTCCTCATTTTTGGCGGACTGCGTTGCATTCTGATATCCAGAGCCGCCAAACGGTTTGCTGGTTCTTCTCGATTTTCCTTTAGACATGGAATTTCCTCACTTTATCATAATTTTTATTTATCTGTAACGTGCGGATGAAGATATGCTTGAATCAGCACGTCACTGAGCTGCGTGATGCGTTCGTAAACGTCTGTCGCAATATGTTCTCTTTCTTTCTGTTCCTCTGCATCTTTTTCATTGAAATGTGCTTTTTCGTTACGTTGATTGTAGATGGTGAACAATTCTTTTACGAGGCTAGGATGCGATTGAAAGGCTTTTTGCGTTTCGCGTTTCTGCGCGACGGCATCGATTGCCAAGCCAATCATGAGTTCTTTTGCCGATCCCTTGCGGTTGTTTTTGCCTATTAAAGCTAAAGCAACACTCTTGGGGTTGGCATGAATAAGTCCTTCGAATCCTGTTTGCCCTAGTTTTTGAAGAATATCGGCGACTTGAGCATCAAAAGCGCTGTATTGAATTGTTTTTGCCGAATCTTTGCGCTCGTCTCTATCCACGCTTAGTACAAGATAACGAGTAAGCGCTTCGAGCAGAGTACCGCAATGGAGGCAGAATTGATCGTATACGCTCACATGATGCACGGTGAGGTTTTCATAATCGAGCGCAAGATTTTCGACTTCTTGTTTGAATAGATGATAGCGCTCCTGAGAAAATAGTTCTTCATGTGCTTTAATAAGCTTAATAGCGCCTGCCGCCTGCGATGGGGGTTCCTCCACTTCCAAAACAGGTTCTTCTGCTTCAGGCATATCATCTGTGAGTATTTCTTCTGTTTCCGACAGAACATCTTCCAACGGGGTCTCGTTTCCTTTTTGAGAGACATCTGTGTCTTCACCGGAATCTTCAGAAAGAAATTCGTTTCCCATTTGCCGTTTCATATCCGGCTCTGGATGTTCTTCCATCATTTCACGGGCAAATTGTATGGTTTCTTGCAGTTCTTCAGCCTGTGGAGTATTAAGGATTCGGTCGAAAAACAGCCGAGGAACATTGGGGAATGGCGTAGCAACGTGTATATCTTCTGGATGACGCGGATCGATGTACAGATAGAGTTGCATTTTGATTTTTCCTGCATATCGATCATGAATTTGCAACGCACTGGGGAGCTCTCCATCTGTTTGCGTCATTCCAGGAAATCCATCATCCCATAGATCCATGTCATCCCACGTATCCGATTCTTCATCGTCATTATCATTCCAAGCATTGAGTGTTTCGATGACATATGGATCGTCGAAATCCACGTCTTCTGGGTTTTCTTGCAGAAATGTATGATTGTAACGGAACTCTTTCAGTAATTGTTCGAGCTCTAGCGCATCCGGGCAATCTGGACTGGTGCATGGTGAAAGTGATTGCAAATCCTCCGCACCCATATGGATTTTCTGTTCACGTGGCAAGGAACGAAGAGTAAGCTCTGGGATGAGCGTTCTTGTCACAGCATCACGGAACAGATAGATTTCCGTTTTTCGCCATTTCGCCGTTTCAGCACCAATCCCATCTTCGCGGCAAGTAGTCTCTACAGCACGATAGAGTTCATTATCGATACCGAGTCGATGGAAAACCTCTTTTGCGTCAACCTTTGGATCGAGTTTTTCAAGTGCTGCGTATAATCGTTCGAAAACGTCTGGCATATCGACTGTCACGCGTTCAGGGACGAGTGCCTGCCAATAGTAAAACGGCCAAATGATGCGTACATAACGCGCTCCCTGCGGAAATGCTGGCATGATTCTTGCAGCATATTCATCACTCATAATATCCCTCCTTTTGGCAGAGTTCGCAGAATGATTCGAAGGATGAAATTACAGGATGTGTTGCACTCCCGGCAACTGTTTCAGCATCGCCAATAACGATGAGGAGACGTTTCGCACGACTGAAAGCGACGCAGAGGCGGTTCGGATTATCGAGAAATCCGACACGTTTGCGATGGTTGAGATAGGAATTGCTGCGTACTGTGGAAAGAATGACGACATCGAATTCCTTGCCCTGGAATGCATCGACTGTCCCGCATTCAACATGTTGTTGAAATTCGATGGGAAATGACTTGAGCCGTGCATCGATTTCATTCGCCTGTGCGAGATAAAATGTGATGATGCCGATAGTAAATTTTGGGTTTTGTTCATAAATGCGTTGCACCGTTTCGATGACGCGATCAACTTCTGCAGGGCGTTTGCGGCTCGTTCCAACTTTCTTTTCTTCGCCAGCGCGCGCAGGGACATCAATCCAAGCCACAGGTTTGTCGTCAAAAATCCCAAGATTGTGTGCCTTCGATTCTTCTGTCGCTTTTGAGCGAAGCTTTCCATCATAAAAGCACGAGCTTACAAAATCTCCGATGACGGGATGCATACGGTATTGATCTTCGAGCATCGTGACGCGACGTACACCGTTCTGTTCTTGTAATTGGCGGTAGAGACGTTGGAACAGGGATTCCCGGAGAAGTGATTCTTTATGCTTACGTTCATCAGGATCATACAGATCGAGTACTTTTTCTGTGACATCTGGTTCTAACATATGCGGCAACTGGTTCTGGTCGCCGACGAGAATGACACGTTGACCACGAGCCATAGGAATCAAGAGGTCGAGCGGATTCGAGCGTGCTGCCTCATCGATAATGACATAGTGGTACGTCACGTCAGAGCTTTGCTCAAGGAATCCTCCACGTTTGGAAAAGTGAAGTGCAGCTTGTTGGCACGTCGCGGCCTTGACTTTCGAGTATTTGGCAAGAACTTGCTCGATGCAGCTCGGGTTTCCAATGGCATCACGAAAATCCCAAAGAACATCGTAGACCGTCCGTTGTTTTCCGGCAAGGCCGTCTACATAGGATTTAACTTCGTCGAGCACTTTTGCAAGCGTACGGCTAAGCTCTTGTACGGCAGGATCTTCCGAAGGACCGGTAACAACTGAAATCATACGATCGATATCAGCACGGAAAGCATTGAACTGCACTTGAAATTCCTCTGGATGCTTCTTTCCGCGTGCATAGCGTAACGGCATCCAATCACTTTGGATGAGAGGTTCCATCCGACACTTTTGTGATTCATCGAGAAATTGAAGATACGTTTGTAGCCGGATGAGCTCTTTCGGTCCTTGCTGCAAAAATTCCTCCGACGTACGGCATTGTGCGGAAAGCAAAGAGGCGAGACGGTCATCGTCTTCGGCGCTGTCCTCTGCTCCATGACGTACTTCGATAAAGCGCTCCTGCAATGCATGGATGCGGTCGATGATACTCTCATCATAACCGAGAGATTGCATTTCTTGTTGTAGTTCTTTGATTTCTCCTTCGCAGGCTTCGAGATTTACGACTCCCTCTCGGCGGATTTTTTCAAGGAGTTGGTAGATGTGGCGGTGGCGTAGGAGATTTTTATTCTCTGGTGCTTCTTTGAGGATGGCATCACATGCTTCCGTGAGTCCGGCGAGCCAAGCGGCTTTGTTCTGCTGGTCTCCGCGCACGGCTTTACCTCGTCCGTTTTGGATGCGAATAGGAGGCAAGCCACAATGTTTCATGCCGCGAATCGCATTGTCGACAGCTTCGTGTTGTGTCGAAGAGATGAGGATGCGCAGGTCATCCGAATGGAGTTCATGCAGTCGCTCGACAATAGCACGGATGATCGTCGTCTTACCCGTCCCCGGAGGTCCTTGGATGATAGCGATATCAGGTGTATTGATTGCGATATCAATGGCTTCCATCTGTTTTTCTGTGAAATGGGTGCTCGTGTCGCCAAAGATTTTTTTCAAAAGGTTGCGGTTTACGACTTTTTTTCGCTGCACACCCTCACGGTCAAGCGGTTGACCGCTACCGATGATATTGCGCAATCCTGGCATGGCGGCACGCTCTGCTTGGATGTCTTCATAAGCCCGTTTACGACGGTCAATCATGATGCGCGAACCGCCATACGAGGCAAAAATATATCCCATTCGCGGAATCTGCGGAGGTTCCATGCTCCGATCTAGGACAACCGTTAACAACTTTTCTTTTGCATTCCAAGAAACTTCGTTCGAAAGAAAAATAATTGGTTTTCTTTCTTTTGAAAGAGCATCGAGGATGTTAACTGTTGTCACATCCTCTTTTTCATCTGCTGGACGGTTCTTTTTTTCATCAGATTTTGCGTCTTCCGTCTTTTTCAATTGCTGCTGTATAGCTGTGGCCTTTCGTTCCAACGTACGGCGTACCTCATCGAAAGACGTTTGTGCACATACGGCATATCCCTGCGACGAATGAAGAAATACATCCTTCGATGATGTCATCTCACGCGCAAGACGGAGCTGGATGCGAGGGGTCTCACTCACAACACGATACGCAATGGCACCGAGCTCGTTTGTCTCGTCAATGGCTCCTGCTTTTTCTGCATCATTATATGCATTCCAGATGTCTTCGAATTCTTGATTGACATCGCGGTTCGTTTCATAGAGGGCACGCGCTTCATCGCGTAGTGCAGCTGTGCCATCGACGAATTTAATTTTACCCGTTACCATGCGGATTGCAGGAATATGCTCAACCTGTTGGCGGAACTTTCTCTTTAGGCGTAGTGCGCGCACCGTTGCCGTTTTCGGATCATATGTCACTTCACAAACGTAATGGCGCCCGAGCAGACGGCCATGAACATCATCCTTTTTTACTGGTTGAACGAAAATTCGTCCTTCACAGACAAATTCTTCCTCCATGAATTTCACGGGATTACGACTATCCAGATTCACAAGGTTCATCGCTTCGATACGAAAATCCTCATCAAGCGAAATTGAAAGCGGTGCAGCAGCATATTCTTTCAATTCTGTAAACGTCCGAATTTCAATCAATACGTTGTTTTTTGACGCATTGCGCAAGGAGATTACAGAACGTTTCGATGCTTGTTCGAGGTCTTGAAGCATCTCACGATCGAATCGTGTTTTTGCGCTCAACGTCAAACTTGCTTCTTTGTCACCATTTTTGTAAAACAGAAGGAGTTTTTCATGGAAAAAACGGAATCCTGTCATGTGTTCACGCAATGCACGTTCTTCCTCAGTCTTAAGTTCCTCCTCTGGCTGCAGGTTCGCGCTTCTGCGTTCACCAAAATCAATATCTCTTGTCTTCATCGTTCTTCATCCTCATTCAATTTCCATCCAAATTTTTGTTCGAGCGATCTCTTCTCCATCAACGGAGAGCGGAAGCTCTGGAAATTCGATATGACTTTCATGGCGTACCAGCTGGACAGGTTTTTCCCCCGGCCAGACCAAATCCTTTTTATTCGTTGTTTGCTCGTGCAGAAGTGGTTTTTGTGTCTCATTCACAAGCCAAATGGTTCCATCCGATCGCAGTTCGATAGAAACGAGTGGCGTAAGTTTGTCTACGGGAATTGCTTGCGGAAGGAATGGACGAATGTCGAGTTTCTGATTTCCGTGAGAAAAAATCCATGTGTGGGGTGGAAGATCAATGGCATTACCCCTTGAGTTTTCATTTGCAGCGAATAATGGCTTCGTTGGCTGAATCTGCATACAAAGTCGTGCTCCAGCCGATGATTCTTCTGGCCACCCGCATGTTGGACATTCATTCGTCTGACCAGCATTTGAAAAATACCACGTCTCACAACTTGGGCAACATTGCAGTTGTTGCATTGCACGTTCACAAGCAGTAGAAAGCTCTGCGAGGGAAATGGGAAGATTAGGCGCTCGCTCTGGTGATATCTCAGGAAATAACAATGTGCGTAATTCATCTGTTAAGTACGCATCTATTGACACATCGTCTTCTTCATTCTCCTGATCTCCTATTTCCGTTTCCTGATTTTCATCCAGAGGCCATGGAAACAAAAGAGATTGCAAAATCGGCAATACGTGGAGATTTTCTTCAACCGTATTGCGTGCAGATGTTTCATCATGCCAAGAAGAAAGCTGCATCAGGCCGTCCGCACGTAAAAAAACAACTTGGTGCGTTTCATCTTCGATGCCGAGTTCTTCAGGATGAAGCGTTCCTATGATACGTCCTTCGCAATGCAATGTCATAAGTCCGTGCAAGAGGGAATTTGCAATTTCGTAATGTGCCATAAGGCCGCCTCGTTCGGCCAGCCAATCTTCGTAATCCTCAACGGACATCTCTTCCGGTTTGATTTCATCGCTCCAGAGATGCATATTCTTTTTTGGTGTTGTGATATATCCTGTATTCGGTACGGAAAGAATCGCTTCTGGCAGAAGTACAGGTGCAAGAGATCGTGTATGAGCGAGCGAATAAAAACGTGAAAGATAGACGTCTCGAAGATCTTCTGGTGCATGGTACAGGACAGCAATATGACCGTCCGTCGTTAAATAAGCTTCTTCGTTCTTCGCTCGCCATAAAAGTTTTTGCGTGATATATTGTCCACCGTCTTCGTCTAACAAGGTCATTTCTTTATCAATCATTTGATGAATCCCCGATCATTCACTCTTCCTCCGCAGCGTCTTCGTTTTCATCTTCGTCGTCTTCCTCGTCATTCTCCGCCTCGCTGCTCTCGGCTGCGATGACGAAGATGGAGAAGTCGCTTTCGTCCTCGTCGAACGCTTCCATCAGCGAAGCGATGCAGGCCATGACACCTCTTGCGCTGTAGTGCGTGTTGAGGTAGATGCCCGGCTTGATTTCCGTGCGGAAGGCGTCTTTGATTTTTTCTTTTTCTTCGCTGAGAGTGCTGTAGCTCGCATGAGGGCTATAGACATAATCTGCTTCCGCCAGTTTTTCGAGCACGCCGGGATTCCGCTTGTCGAGCATTTTCACGACATCGATCAGCATCCCTATGAACGTATTCTGACCGAACGTGCTGCCGCCCAGACGGAAACCGGCCAAGCGCTTGTTCGTGACTTCATCGCCATGTGCGAGGTCGATGGTTTCCAGATACTCGAAGTTGATGCTGTCGTCCTTGATCTCTCTGACGGCGTAGCGTTCCATCGCCATCGCTGCGAGGCGGCGTCCACGCGCTTGGATGTCGGCGATCGTCCACTCGTCCTTGTCCCAGACGTCGCCGTTGAGGACGACGGCTTTTGAGTTTTCTCGGATGATCTTTTTCTTTTCCGCAAAGCTCTTGTTCGACAGCTCCGAATTGTATCCTGTCACGGACAAATTGCCGAGGACATGGAGATATTCCTCGTGCTCTGCCGGTGAGATGTGCTGCCACTCCGAGCCGAGCGTCTGCGGCATGATGTGTTCAATCGTCATGTCATCCGGGTTCAGCGTCTCTTTGCCGTCGCCGTTCTCGAGATCCATCAGAAGGAACTTGCACGTCGGCAGGTTGCTGTAGATGTTGCCGTGATTCAGCGCGCGCTCGAACTCCGTGTCGGACGGCATCACGTCGCGCGTCGTCAGCGTGAACAGGAACTTGTTCAGCGCCGCATAGTATTTCTTTTTGTTGCTCTCCACCTTGAAGACGCGCGCGTAGAGATACGTGAAGAAGCCGCGCAGCGAGTTCGACGGCACGCCGCAGACCGAGCGGCGCAGCAGGTAGATGAAGACGAGCCGCACGACCTTGCCGAGCGTCTTCGCATCCATGACGTTCTTCGCGTAGTCGTCGAAGACATGGAGCAGGAACGGGTAGGCCGTCGTCTTCTTTGTGAGGCGGATGCCGCGCAGGTATTTCGTGACCTCTGCCGGATAGTCGTCGCCGTCGTAGACGAAGCTCTTGAAAATTTCCGCGAAATATTTGAGCTCCTGCAAGCAGGATTCGTGCGTATAGCCTTGCGAATGAAAGAGCTTCACGAAGCGCACATACAGATTGCCCTCCGTCACCGGCGCATTCGTGCGATAGACGATGTACTGCACGAAGAACAGATTGAGGTTCGAATAGTTCGTGCCATGCTTCAGCGCTTTTTCGATCGGCACCCAGTATTCTTCGTAAAGACGCTCTTGGTCGCGGTCACTCATCAGCAGGAAATTGCGGATGAGGTCGGCGTTCGACAGCGCGAGGCCAGTCGAGTTGATGCTCTCGAAAATGATCTGCGGATCATCGACGCCCTCTTTGAGCTGGATGAAGACCATTTCGAGCTTGCCGAGCGCCACGAGAATTTTCCCCGGACGAATGCCGCTCTCGATCAGCGAGGCCAGCCGCTTGCGGATGAGCTGGTAATTCAGATAGATGTGGCTTTCCTGATCCATTTCCTCCCAATCATCTTTCAGCAGGAGGCCGAGCTGATTGCGGTCTTCGCGGCTCGGGCGCAGCTTGACGCGATACTCCGGCTTGCAGTTCCGATTGTGGAGGTAGTTGTCGTTGATGTCGTCATGCGTGTCCTGCGCACCCGAGGCCGCGAGATCCATCAACGCTTTCAAAATCAGCATCACGGTCGTCAAGCGCTGCTGGCCGTCGATGATGATGTACTCATGCATCAGCACTTCGTCATCGTCGTCATCATGCGGCAGATAGACGATCGTGCCGAGGAAATGCTTCTCGCCCGTGTCGATGATCGTCTTCAGGTCATCGAGGAGGCGTTTGACATTATCCTCCGACCAATCGTAATTGCGTTGGTAGACCGGGATTTGGAAAATGACTTTGTTGAGTCCGATAAAATCCTGCAACAGCAGGAAATTTCCTGCTTTCATGCGTCTTCTCCAATCTCTTCCATCAAATCATGGAAGTTGCTTGTCTTCTTGAAATCGACATCTTCGCCGAGCGCCTTGAAATGTGCCTGGCCGCATTTGATTTTCGCGCTTTCCGTCGGGCGCAGCGCGTTTTCGGCGGTGTTGCCTTTCGTCTCGACGACGAGGTACAGGCGCTTTTCGCCGGCGTCGTCTTTCACGACAACGGCCCAGTCGGGATTGTACGAGCCGAGCGGCGTGTCGATCTTGAACCAGTCCGGCAGCTTCGCGTAGAGCTCGATCGCGTTGTTGTGCTCGAATGCCTGGGCAAAGCCCTTCTCGTTGTCGCTGTCATAAATGACGTAGTTGTAGAGCGAATGGCTGCTTTCGACCATGTTCTGTTCGAGGTATCCGGTCAGCTCTTCCTTCTCGAACAGTTCCTGCGCATAAAACGCATCGTCGCCGATCCGCGTGTACTTGATGCCATCGACGATCATGCCCTGCATGACGTCCTTCATGATTTTCGCGACACCATCCATGAAGACCTGCGGATTCTTGCGGAAAAGATGCAGCCGCTTCGATTGCACGAGCGCGTCCACGATGGATTTGCGCGTGAGGTTCGTCTCGTTCTGGAGGTACGTCACGATGTCCGGCAGCGGACCGGCGCTTGCGATGCGACCGCGATTGACGTAGCCCGTCTCCGTCGCGTCGATGCTCGCTTCACTGACGGAGAGCAGCGCCGTCGAAAGCATGAGCTTCGGCGCGGGGACGGTCAGCTCGTTCTGGATGCGTCGCGCGATTTCAGAGACGAGCTTCCGGCTGTCAAAGTCCACATGATACGTCGTCTTCCACTTGATGCGCTCCCAAAGCTCTTGGAACGCCGGTGAGAGCAGGACGCCTTTGCGAAGGCGCAACGTCTGGCGGTTCTCCTTCTTGCGGACGGCGAGCTTGCCTGCCGCTTTCTTCGCGATGCGCACGATGTCCTCGCGCTGCGGCTCGGCTTCGAGTGGCAGCTGGAGGCGGTTCTCCGCGAGTGCCGTGCGCATCGTGTCTTGGATGACGCCGTGCTTGTCGATGTAGCCGCTCTGCTGCATCGCGGCGTAAATGGCTTTCGACTCCGCGACACCAAGCGGCTGGACGCTTCCGTCCTCGTCCGTGACAGGAATCGCCGCGAAATCCTGCGGCTCGAGCACGCCGAAGCGCACGCCGTCTTCCTCATATTCCTTTTGCAGACGGTCAGCAAATTCTTCATAGCTTTCGTTCGCCATGACGGTCAGCGTATTGATCTCGAAACCGTGGCGGCGGACACCGTTCTGATCGACGCAGAGGCGCAGGCCACGCCCGATCTCCTGCCGCTTCTTCACGGTGCTCGTCGTCTCATTCAACGTGCAAATCTGGAAGACGTTCGGATTGTCCCAGCCCTCGCGCAGCGCCGAGTGGGAGAAGATGAAGCGCAACGGTGTCTCCATGGAAAGCAAGCGTTCCTTGTCTTTCATGATGAGCGTGTAGGCATCATCGTCGCCCTGCGTCTTGCCGCTCGTGTCCTTCGCGTGGCCTTTCTTGTCCACGGAAAAATAGCCGTCGTGAACGTCGCTGATATTGTCGAGGTTCTGCTCGCCGTGAAAGCGGATGCGGAGCAGCTTGTACCGTTCGTGCTGGATGAGGTCACGATAGCACGCCTCGAACATCTTCGCATACGGCCCCGGCTGTTTCTCGCCGTTCGCGTCGTAGATGCGATAATTCGCCACCTTGTCGATGAAGAACAGCGACAGCACCTTGATCCCCATCGGGAGCAGTTGGAGTTCCTTGTCGAGATGCGAGCGGATCGTCTCCATGATCTGATTGCGTTTCAGCGTCAGATCATCCATCGCGCCGATGGCTTCGCCCGGATGGAGGACGGCGGGATTGCCGGTGAAATCGACGTATTCCGCGCCGGGCGTGCCGTCGATGTCATTGACGATGAAACCGTCGTAGACGTCGCGGCCTTTCGATTTTTCATAGAGGTCATCGCCCGCGTGGACGGTGACGACTTTGCGCTGGACGCCGCTCTTGCCGCGCACGTCCATTTCGATGCGCGCAGCGTGCTTCTTGTAATCGACGGAGACGAGGCGCAGATAGGCCGTGTTATTCGCGTCTTTCGTCTGGAAGCTCTGGACTTCGATTTGCTTGACGAGCTGGAGCTCGTAGCTGTCCTTCGCGTCGAGCTTGTAAATGAGGTGATGATGCTCGACGTGCGTCGCGGAGTAGCGGAAGATAGTGAGCGGCGAGAGCGATGCGATGGCCTCTTTCGACTTCGGCGTCGTATCGACGGACTGCGGCTCGTCGATGATGACGATGGGATGCGTGGCGGCGATGAGCTCGATGGGCTTGCGGCCGTTCAGCCGGTCGTTGGCGCGGTGGATGATATTTGCCTTGTTTTCTGCGGCCGGATCGGTGAAGCTGCGGCGGAAAGCGTCGATGTTGATGACCATGATCTGCACGGTGTCGCTCGTCGCAAAAGAGCGGACTTCGTTGAGTTTCGCGCTGTCGTAGACGAATGCATCATACGGCAGGTGGTCGTAGAGGTTCGCAAAATGGTCGCGCGTGATCTCGATGGATTTCCAGACGCCCTCTTTGATGGCGAGGTTCGGCACGACGATGATGAATTTCGTGAAGCCGTAGGATTGATGGAGTTCGAGCAGTGAGCGCAGGTAGACGTACGTCTTGCCGGTGCCGGTCTCCATTTCGATATCGAAGTCGAGCCCCGTGCCGATGTCCTCGGACGGCGCGAGGCCGTTCCGCATTTGCACTTTCTTGAGATTTTCGAGCACGTCGTCCGTGGAGAGTTCGAGCCGGTTGCCGATGCCCTGCGGCGTCTCGTCGAGGCGCGTCATGGCGAGCTGCGGGTCAACGGTGAAGAGATTCGTCTTGCGCTGCTGCCCGTCGAAGAGATCGACGACGGAAGCGATGGCGGCTTGCTGGTAGTCGAGGCCGGCGTCAAATTGGAGTTTCATTCCCATCTGGCACGCCCCCTCAAACGGTCACGAACGCCGCATCGTCGAGCCCTTCGGCTTTGAGGATTTCACGGACGTTCACCTTCGCGGCATCATCGCGGAAGCCCGTATCGCGGCAGACGACTTTCCAGACCTCCGGCGCCAGCTCGTGATGCAGCTGCGCCATGCCCTCGGCGACGGTCGGCGTGATATTGTCAGCGAGGCAGATGAAAAGCGCGCCGGCTGCAACGACAAACACCTGCACGCCACCGACATCGCGTGTCTCGATCGGCCACGAAAGGTCGAAGCCCATCTTCAGGATGATCTCGTAGAGCAAATCCTCCTCCGTACGGTCGGGCAGGATATTGCTGACAGATTCCATGAGCGTCTGCTCGAGATTGCCCCCGTCTGTTGTCGGCTGCCACTTCTTCAAATTCGAGGTATCAAGTTTGAAAACGCGGAAACCTACGTCGAGCGTGTCCGCCCCCCCCGCACAGCCGTCCACGATAGACTGACCTGCACGGCGAATGCGCTCTTTGCCGATTTCGCACAAATTGTTATACCCTGCGTTTGCAGGTTCAGAGCCCTCTGCGCATTTTTCTGGCAACTGAACTAAAATAAATCTTCTTGTTCCATTGTCTTCAGCATTCCTTTTCATAGTAGCTTCAGCCGTTGTTGCCGAACCAGAAAAGAAATCAAGAATCAATGCATTTGGGTCATCCATGATTTTGATGAAGAAATCGATTAACGTAACAGGTTTCGGGAAGGAAAACACTTTTTTCTCGAATTGCTCTGTAATTGATTTTGTGCCATCTTGTGACATTCCAACATCATCAGGAAATTTTGTACTGACAGCAATTTTCCCAAACTTATCTCCGGCTTTAGCCATATCGTCCGCTTTCCAATAACGGAACATTGGCCCCTTTGAGTTCAAAAAATCGTAATCCCCTGGAAAAACAATGCGATGTTCTTCGTAGTATTGCGTGAATGTATCTTCTGTAATCGCCCATGTCCTGTTGGGGTTTGCAGGATATTCTTTCCCATTTTTGGGATTCACCATCGTGAAATAACTTTTTGGACGCTCCGCAGCACTCGTCTGTTTCGTTAAATCATGTACACGCCAAGGCCTATCTGGAAAATCTGGAGTCGTATAGTATTTCCGTTCTTTCCCTTCTACCGCAGCTCTGAACGAATCAGTTTTTGCATACCCAAGAACCCATTCATAATCTTGCGATACACCAAACGGTACATCCGATTTTGCCGTCCTTTTGCGCCATGGGAACATAGCAATAAAACATTCGTCTCCAAATACCTCATCACATATTTTCTTCAAATTTCCTTGCTCGTTATCATCGATGGAAATAAAAATAGCTCCATCGTCCGCCAGCAGATTCCTCGCCAGCCGCAGCCGCGGATAGATCATATTCAGCCAATCCGTATGATACCGTCCGCTCGTCTCACTGTTCGTCGTGTACGTCTTCCCGTCGTCATCGGCCTGCCCGGTCAGGCGCTTGTAGTTTTCGAGGCTGTCGCGGAAATCATCGTGATACACGAAATCGCTGCCCGTGTTGTACGGAGGATCGATGTAAATCATCTTCACCCTGCCGTGATAGCTTTTCTGCAAGAGCTTCAGCACTTCGAGATTGTCGCCCTCGATGTAGAGATTCTGCGTCGTGTCCCAGTCCTTGCTTTCCTCCTTGCACGGGCGCAGCGTGCCGAGGCTCGGCGTCTGCGAGAGACGCAGCGCCGCGTCCTTTCCGTGCCAGGTGAAATTGTAGCGGTCGCCCGCATTGTCGATCGCATCCCCGAGCAGATTCTGCAATTTGTGGAAATCAATCTTCCCATCGCAGAGCACCTCCGGGAACAGCTTCCCGAGCGCCTGGATGTTGTCTTTCACGAGGTCTTCCGACTTTCCATCCATTTCCGTCACTTGTTTCCGCCTCCAATTTTTCGCCGTTCCTGCTCGATGCGCTTGATCTTCATGTTGAGCTCCGCCTTGCGCTGGAACGGCAGTTCCTTCTTCATCTGGGCGCGCAGCTCCGCGATCTTTTGCGCAAGCTCCGCATCGCGCGCGAGCGCTTGCCGTGCCGCCTTGCCATCGACATCCGTGAGCGTGAGCTCGCGCCGCGCTTTCTCCTGACTAAGCCGGTCAAAGAGGCCGCGCAGGAGCTGGTAAAAATCCGTCGCCGGAATCGACGTGTAGTCGAGCTGCCGCCAGACGGGATCATCCGCCGCGAGCGGGCCGAGCGTCAAGGATTCCTCCACGGTGTTGCGCGTGCGGTCGGCTTGATTCGTTCGTACGAGCGCCATCGCAATCGTGTAACGCTCGCCCGCCGTAAATACGAGCACCTGCGGGCGCGGAAGATATTGCCAGAAACGCTCCGCGATCCGCGCGCGCCGCGTTTCTTGGCGTAAAGCAATTTCGAGCACGAGCACGTCGCCGTATTCGCGCACGTCGTCGCGGTAGGGCGCGAGATGCGTCGTCTCCGGCGTCAGCGCGTAGCGCAGATCGATGCGCTCGATGTCTTGCGCGAAGAGCTTTTCCTCGCGCCGTGTAAACTTCGGCTGCTGGTAAAAGAGATTCTTCGGCATCCGCTCGTCGAGGCGCGCAGCAGCAGGGAGATGCATCGCCTCATAAATATCCGGGATGTCCGGAACGGTTTCACACATGGCCGTCCCTCCCTCGGAGGATCAGATAGCAGACGAGATCGTAGTCTTCGCTTCTGGGCTTTCCCGTGAGCGTCGCCGCGCCGCGCGTGAAGAGGCTGCGCATGCCCATCTCCTGATGTTTTTTCGAGAGACTTGCCAGCGCTTCCTGCAAGAGCGCTGCATATTTTTCCATGTGCCGGCACTCCGATGTCTCGCGCGCAAATGCCTGTACGAGCGCAGCGTCCGGCGTGTTCTTCCCTTGGCACAGGCGTTTCATGATGTCGAGGATTTGCTTTGCTTGCAAGACATTCAGCCGGACATCGCCTTGCTCCGTGATGTAGACGAGCGCGTAGGGCGCGAGCGGATTGTCGCTTGTTCCTTTTTGTGCCGTGACGCGCTCGAGGACGAAGATCACGCCGGGCGTCAGCTCGCCCTTCATATCTTCTGGAATCTTCGCAAGCGCAAAGAGGCCGCGCGGCAGGGCTGCGAGCTCCGCGCCTCGCTTCGGCAGCGCTTCGCGCAGCGCCGCCTTGAAATCGTTGAACGTCAGGTCGGTAATCGAGATGCCGCCGGAGATGTCTTCGAGGTCGATGACCTGATGCTTCAGTTGCTCCATCTGTTTCTTGCGATACGCGAGATCGTTCATGCCTTTCTGGGCTTTTTCGTCGATGATATTTTCCTCGCCCGTCGCAGAGACGTCGAGCAAAACCATGCGCCCGCGCACGCGCTCCACGAGATCAATGTATTCGTCGAGGTCTTTCGTCGGCCAGAAATTCACGAGCTGCACGGTCGCGCTCCGCGAGCCGATGCGGTCAATGCGGCCGAACCGCTGGATGATGCGCACGGGATTCCAATGGATGTCATAGTTCACGAGATAGTCGCAGTCTTGGAGGTTCTGGCCCTCGGAGATGCAGTCCGTCGCGATGAGGACGTCGATCTCGCCTTGGACCTCTGGATAGCTGCTTTCCTTGTGCTTGGAATGCGGCGAAAAGAGCGTCAAGAGCGCATTGAGGTCGGAGAGCTTGATGTGATGGCGCTTGAAATCTTGGAGCGTCGTCTGGTTGTCGCCCGTGCCCGTGACTTTGGCCGCGTAGGTGTGATGCGCGGCGAGCGCGGGCGCGAGCTGGTCGTAGAGGTAATCTGCCGTATCGGCAAACGCTGTGAAAATCAAAATCTTGCGGTTGCCGTCGTTCGTCGGATGCGCGATTTTCTCGCGGATAAGTGCGCGAAGCGTCGCGAGCTTCTGGTCGCGGCCCGGAGTGATGGCCTCGGCGGCAATCTGGAGCTGCGTCAGGAGTTCATAGTCATAGGCGAGGTCTTGCCGCCAGCGCAGGAGATCCATGTCCTGCAAAAGCACTTTGACCTTGCCGCCGAACGCTGCATCGGCGAGCTCTGGATCATCGGGATTAAGGCTTTCGATGTCGAGCGTGGGATCGTAGACGCCGCTCTTTTTGTCGATGATGGCGAGTTCGTGCTCGATGCGCCCGGCAATTTTCCGCACGGTCAGCGCGAAGGAATGGATCGAGCTTTCCATGCGCTTCAAGAGATTCACGCGGACGAGGCCGACGAGCTGTTGCTCGCGGTCGGCCTGCCGGAAGACGGAGTGGCCGGTCTTGACTTTGACATCGTATTTTTTCGCGTATGCTTTGCGCTTTTCCGGCAGCAGATAGGAAATCGGCGCGTAGAGCGCGAGCGTCAGGCGCTGCAATCGCTTGTTGATCTCGCCGATGTCCGGGAACTCTTCCTGCGTGTCGATGCCCGGATATTCGTTGCGCGGCGGCAGGCGTTTCGGGAAGCGTCCGACTTCGCTCACATCGTAATATTTTTCGATGTGGCGACGCGAGCGGGCGATCGTCACGAGGTCGAGCAGCTTGAAATAATCTTGGTTCACCATGTCCACGAAACGCTGCATCGTGCGCTCCGCGTCCGGGAGGTCTTGCCACTTGTTGAAAACGAGCTGCGCCCTCCGCAGCGTCGTCTCGATACTCGGGATGCCCTGTTGCAGAAATGCGTTGTTCTTGCCCTCGGTGATGAACGCGATCTGATTCTTGATGTCGTTCATGCGATTGTTGACCGGCGTGGCCGAGAGCATCAGGACGCGCGTCTTCACGCCCTTCTTGATGACGTCTTCCATGAGGCGCTGATAGCGCGTCACTTTGTCATTGGAAGGATTGTTGTTGCGGAAATTATGGCTTTCATCGATGACGAGCAGATCGTAGTTGCCCCAGTTCACGGTCGCGAGATTGATGTCGCCGGAGGTTCCTCCCTCGCGGCTGAGATCGGTATGATTCAGCACATCGTAGTTGAAGCGATCGGCGGCGAGCTCGTTGCGCCGGTCGTTCTGCGTGTAGATCGTCCAGTTCTCGCGCAGCTTCTTCGGGCAGAGCACGAGCACGCGGTCGTTGCGCAGCTCGTAGTATTTGATGATGGCAAGCGCTTCAAACGTCTTGCCGAGGCCGACGCTGTCCGCGATGATGCAGCCGCCGTATTTCTCGATCTTATCGATCGCGCCGAGCACGCCGTCTTTCTGGAAAGGAAAGAGCTTGTTCCAGATGCGCGTGTCGCGGAAACCCGTCCGCGTCTTGACGATGTTCTCGTCCGTGAGGCCCGAAAGCTCGTCCTCGAACACATGATAGAGCGTTGAAAGATAGATGAGCTCCGGCGACTGGTCGCGGGCGAGCACGTCGAGCGCCGCAAGCACGCGCGCCTTGACATCCTGCACCTGCTGCGGGCTGTCCCAGAGCGAGGCAAAGAACTGGCTTGCGCTTTGCGTCGGAAGTTCGCCGTATTGGCAAATGTTGTAATCCGGCGTCGTCGATGACACGATGCCGAGGCCGGCTGCCGTGAAATTGACAGAGCCGCTGATGCTCTCGCTCGCATCCCCTTGTTCGAGGTTCAGGATATGCTGCACCAGCATCGTCATCGCACGGATGTCGGCTTTTTCGCGCAGCCACGCCGCGCAGTCGTGCGCGATGGCTGCTTGGTCGAGCTTCTGACGGAGGCCGATCTCCTCTTTTGCATCCGCGAAACGAAACGTCTCCGCTTCATCGAAACCGCTGAACAAAAGCCGCAGCTCCGCCACGTCCTCCAGCCGATCTTTGAGCGCAGCATAGGCATAAATGGAGAATCCGGCAGAGATCAAAGAAATCCGGCTTCCCGTCTGGATATGCTCGCGCAGCTCGTCGATCACGCGCCCGCTCTGCTTGTTGTCCAGCGTTTTTGGCGCTCTTGCTTCCATGAATTGCATGGCGATTTCTGCCTCCACATTATCGTATTATAAGGAATATAACTCAAACTTCGCAGTTGCTAAATCGCTGAGTTATTCTTAGCGGCAATCTGCAAAATAAAAATAGCATAAGCTATCTCCATTTTGTATAATGAAAGTGACGAAAAATCCACAACAAAACCGGAGGGCTTATGCTATGAATATTGTACCACATCATCATCACTCCTGTGAAGCTGCTTCTTCCAAGATTCAGCGATTCTTTGCTGAGTTCCATGTCGGCCAGATCCTGCGGAGCTGCAATGCCTACAAGCTGCGCGGCTTTGCGGTCATGGCCATCTTCCTCGTCGCGTTCGAGGCGGTGTTCCAGCGGCGTTCCTTCTACCAACGAAAGAAGGATGCGCCAGAGTCCATCCCGTTTGAGCGGGATACGTTCTACCGCTTCCTGAACTCCTGCGC
>OGOP01000922.1_pt1 | contig 23379 bp, 29 predicted proteins | sample 1552591 | NCBI WGS metagenome assembly OGOP01 (sample SAMEA2580120, study PRJEB22360) | human gut metagenome | biome: human gut; feature: human-associated habitat; material: faeces | place: Denmark | collected 2008/2010 | reverse complement strand
CATAGCTGCTCTGCACTTTCTGCATTTCCTCAGAAGCTACCTGCATTTCTGCCAAGGCATCCGGCTGAACTATTGGGGAAGCCTGGTTGGCAACACCAGCAATTGGAGAAGAAGATGCTCCTATGGTAGAAGCAGCCACATTCTTGTCCTGGTATTCTACCTTACCCGTCTCCAGATATTCCTCCGTTACATGAGTAGGAAGCTCTCTGCCATCAGCAGTCTTATCGAAAGGACGGTCGAAAGCAGACAGGAAGAACACGATAATCTCAGTGCCCATTCCCAGAAAGATCATCAGTTTGGCTCCGGGAAGATGCGTCAACGTGAAGAGAGTACCTGCAATAACGATACTCGCACCCCAACTATATGCATAGTTCAGGAAAGTCTGTCCCGGAACACTATCCATCCACTTCTGCAGACGATATACAATATTATATTTACTATAGTCACCCATTTTGATTATCTCCTATTCTTATTTCTTGATGGTTTCTGCTTGGCACTCGATGTGGTAGCCAGACTTCTTACGCAGCGGAATCCGATATATGAGCGTGGCTGGTTCTGGTATTCCCAAGAGCGCCATGCCGAGCGGATAAAAGATTCCGGGTCTTTCCAGGAACCACCTCTTACACTCTTTTTCTTCAACCGGTAAGGATCTTCCTTGGCTGCATTGTATTTCAGGTCAGGATTCAGATCATTCATCGCATCCACTCCTGCCTCGGTATAAACGGTACTGGTCCATTCAGCCACATTACCAGCCATATCATAGAGCCCGTTCGAGTTGGGTGAATAAATACCCACCTTACTCGTTATCAGGTTACCATCCTTGGTATAGTTACCCCTATCTGGCTTGAAGTTGGCATAGAAACATCCATCTCCATTCTTTACGTCAGCATTGTCCCAAGGGAACTCACTCTGATTCTTTCCTCTGGCAGCAAACTCCCATTCTGCCTCAGTTGGCAGACGGTAACGCTGCACAAATCTTGCCTCCGGTCCCAAACCTTTCAGAAGGTAGTCGGTACGCCAGGCACAGAAGGCATTCGCCTGCTCCCAGGTAACACCCACAACAGGATAGTCGTTGTAGGCTGGATTACTGAAATAGCTTCTCAGATAAGCTTCATTATCTGAGTTGCGGAAATCATTCACCCAGCAAGTTGTATCCGGATAGATATTCACGATATAAGTATTGAGGAAATCCCACGGACCGCTCAACGGGCGGTTGATGGTCTCTCTCACCACTCTACCCTCATCATCATAATAAGCGGTATCCTTCGAAATCATCACCACCTCATCAGGATTTATCTGGATATCTGTATTCAGACTGCGCTCCTGCGGATTGATTCGGTTACGGCGAAGGGCAGCTGCTGTGTAATCATAGATTTCATACTTATAGTTGAGCTGGCGCCAATCAATCAGCTTCTCACCGGTCACCGGATTCACATTGTAGAGACTTTCTATCGCACGCAGTTCATCCTCATTCGGCTTTCTTGGCAAAGGCTTCTTCCAGTTAACCTGCGGAGGAACCGGGTCGCCATTCTTGTCTTCGGTAATCATATAGGTCTCATCACCGGCATAGGCAGGATCGGCAAGACGGGTACGAAGGATGGAATCGCGTACATAAGCAACAAACTGCTTGTACTCAGAGTTCGTAATCTCAGTATCATCCATCCAGAAACCATCTACGGAAACATCCTTACGGGGAGTCTTGGCACCCCATAGCGAATCCTGAGTCTCAAGACCCATCTTCAGGAAACCACGATTCACCTTTACCATTCCGTAAGGTGTAGGCTCCACGAACCCTCTTCCGCTTACGCCCACAACTTCTCCTCCTCTACCTGCCATGGAAGTAGATTTGGCGCTGAAACAGCCACTCAGGGAGAGCTGTGCTACAAGTGAGCAGAAGAGCCCTAATATTTTCTTCATTTCAAAATTCATATTCTTGATGATATACTATAGTATTCTAACACTTTGATGTTTGTTCTTTCCTTTTTTGGCAAGACTGATCTCAGTCTGGTATCCGATGAAGAGTTCATGGCTACCATTGCCAGCATTCAACTTCGAAGTATAGCACTCATAACTGTACCCAAGTATCACCCCATGAAAAGTACCTCCCAATAGAAAGGTCACAGAATGATCAGGACTGTAGGTGAGTCCACCATACAAATGCTTTCCCTCGTGCTGATATACCAGCCGCCCGGTAACATCGCCTCGCCATGCCGTGCCATCATACCTGACTAGAGCAGATGACCTTATAGATAAAAACGGATTTCTCAGTTGAATATTGTATCCACCAGTCAAATAATACGTTGCATCAATCTCAAATTCATTTGAATCACCCAGATTGATCGTCGGAGAAGTAAGATGCTGCCCTGAAAGCCCAACATTCCAATTACGATGAATGAAATAGAGACCCAAGGCAAAATCCATTCCGCTTCCCTCTACATTTGTCGTAGCAAAAGCAGGGTCGCCCGATTCTCCAGCATCCACCTTGCTGCCATCAAAACTCTCACTCAGCATACCGCCCTGCAATCCGATACTCATCATTCCTCCCCATATCTTCTTTTTATAGGCATACTGCAGGCTAAGACGCTGGTGGGTAAAGAGACCAATCTGGTCATTCATCAGCGAAACGCCCACACCCTGCTGATGATTGAAAAGCTGGAAAGGCATATCTGCCGCCAGATACATCGTACGGGGATTGTGTTCGAATCCAGCCATATCAAGAGCGTAAGCAGCCGTAACATTCAGTTTAGCCTGCTTACCCACTGCTGCAGGATTGAAGGATGACTCCATGTCGAAATAATGACTGAAGGATGGATCATACTGTGCTCTCGTACAGAGCACGCCTGCCAGCAAAAAACATAATATGATGATTCGTCTTAACACAATGTAATAACGTAAATTATCGCTGAATATTATATATAAGGTGATGATTGAAGAAACATCCGGGCAGATATGAGATGAAAATGTAACAGAAAGAAGATGAAAAAGGCTGTTCTCCGTGTAGAGAACAGCCCTATCATCGACTTTTAATATTCGTCGTCATTCCAGAGGAACATTAGGGCTGAATACCAAGCACTTATAGTCTTCCAACTTTATTATTGAACATTTTATTAAGGAGTAGAAGTCGCTAAAAGGCTTTTCTAAACAAGGATACGATTTGCTATTTCTGCCATATCGTTTTCTTTCTTTAATGATGCAAAAATACAAAAAATCAGCGATATGCGTAACACACCACTGATTAAATTAACTTTTTTTATGTAGAAAACTTTGCAAATATTTTCCACAATCATTTTTTCTTATCCACTCTTAGCTGTCTGGGGTACTCACGTCTCTTGCGTTGTAGTTCTTCCTTGTGACTGGCATAATATCGACGTTGATACTCTTTTTTCGTGGCAGTTTTTCACTCTTTAGGAGACATACAGGCAAATTCTCCGAATGAATCTGGATACAGCTTGATTATTGCAGTAAAGACTGCGGACAAGACCTGCACGACAATGGAGTTTCCGGCTCGCCAATATAGAGAATAGTCAGAAGTCTTACGATGACGACCATTTATAAACATAAGTTTCGCTATTTGTTCTTTTGTGTAACCTTCTTTAGATAAAGTCTCGTATGGTCGCAAGATTCTGTTGAGATACAACTCTTCAACACCCATAAATCTGAGACATTCTTCCGGGGTAAGTCTTCTGATTCTCATATATTGTCCTTCTTTGAGACTATCAACAACTGAAAGAAACTTATCTCTATTAGAACATACTCTTAGTGCTTTTACTGTTTGCTTAGAAGGCTTCGCATTTTCTAAGACTGCAGGAACTATATGCTTATCACCTCTCCACACTTCTATGACACAAGCAGAACGTTCTCTTCGACAACCGGTCATATTTATCAAACTAGTTCCACCGGTAGTAGTCATCAAGGTTTGTATTGTACCATTTGAACATAAAGGATAAATAAAGCGTGAAATACATTCAGTTAATTGAGAGGTAAGCAGTTTACTTGGATGCTCTATATTCTTGTTTACGGAAGCAACATACCCATCCTTGGCATTACGAATGATGTCGATATAAGTGTTCTGTTCTTCAACTGTCAGATAGTATTTATCATCAACTACATCAGAAAGTAAGTCTTCTGGCTTTATCTTTAATTTCTTTGTCTTAGGCCATTCGAAATTAGTCTTTCCATCATTATCTATACGCATGGAGACCATAATGAGACGTTTTCTATTTTGCGGGATGCCAAAGTCTGCGGCACATAGCACTTTGTAGTAGCTGACATAACCATAACTCGCAACTGTTCTCGCCCATTTCTTAAAATCATCATCATTTCTTGGATCAAGATAGCCTTCAACATTTTCAAGGATAAGCCACTTCGGACGTTTTGACGCAATCGCTCTTTCTACCTCCCATACCAAGGAAGACTCTGTACCCGAACCTTTCTCAAAACCTTCACGCCGTCCTGCTCTACTTGCATTTTGACATGGACTGGAATAGAACAAGATGTCAAAGTCTTCAACTTGACTCCAGTTTATTTTAGATACATCAGGATAACATCTATTCGCATATTCAGGGAATGCGAGGTTATGTACAAGTTGAACTAATGAATTTATGTCACTCCAACCAATAAGTTCAACACTAAAGCGATCCTTAAAGTTCTTGACTGCATCTATCAAGCCCATCATTTGGGAATCATACCCACTAAACAGGGTAAACATTTTAATCTTTTTATTCATTTTTCTTTGTATTATATTTTGGAAAAGTCTGAAAACACTTTTGGTTTTCAGACTTTTAGGTTAGTAATTATGCTGCTATATTAAAAGAGGTGGTTACAAACTTCTCAATGGTATCAAAATTTACAACATCTGCTATCAAATCACGGGTCTTAGGCGATAAGGCTGCACACACTATAAGTTGTGACAGAATAGCCTGCACTTCTCTTTTTTGTGCAACTATATCGGTTCGTGTCTTGTTTTTCAACTCCTTTGAAACTCCTGAGAGTGTTTTAAAGATGATAGACTTACCATTGAAGCTCGCAGAAATGGCATTGTTTGTTTGAAACTTCACTTCAGACTCCAAAGAGAGTCCTTTCATCTGCAAATAGAAGAGTGTATCTTCTGAAGACGTCATGTAAACCATTATTGTAGAAGAGATTGCTTTAACGACGGCATCAATAGAGTTCTGTTTGCTTTTTTCTTTTGGAACATCATAGACTACAGAGCTATCTAAAGTTGGCAAAGCTGCATCTGCCTTGATTTTCGCCTTTGGTTTCTGCGACAGTTTTAGCAACTTGTCTTGTCCTTTTTCGTACATATCGACAATGGCATCTTCCAATTTATTGTAATCAAGTTTGCCTGGTGTCTTTCGCCATCCTTTTGAACCGTCAAGCAAAGAATCGTATGACTTGCAATGTGCTACACAATAGAGCAAATCATCATGCATACTACAATGCTTTTCATCGGTTGCTTTTCCAGAAGCGAGTTTCTTGGTAATGGTCACCATACCTAAAGAGGCATCTTGAATCGCTTTCGTGAATTTAGCGTCCTCTGCACCTTTATTATTAATGGCAGCCTCTTGAACAAGTCTTGCAATTTTATGAGCAGACTCTTTCGAGAGACATAGAAAATCGACACTTTCAGGAGTAAGAATGCCTTTGGCTATAAAGTCTTTGGCATTGGCTTTAATTCTTTTTGCATACTTGTTTTTGTCAAGAGACTCTTGATTGTTTGTCACACTTGTTGTCTTAGTTAAATTCTTAATCTGTTTCATAGTTTTATTCTCTTCTTTTATTTTTGTGTTATAAATATCTGTAATAGAAATCGTTTTTTCAATATGCTTGCCGTCATAGATTGCAAAATGCATTTTTCTATTCTTTTTAGGCTCACCATCATAAATAACATTTTGGTTGCTATCTAAAATGACAAATGATGTTCGACTACCTAGAGCACCTTTTTGTAGCAGAGAATCTGCTTCTTTTATTGTTGCGATATAAGCGGTATCGGCATCTGGATAAAATCTGATAGCACCACTCTGCTGCCCGATACGGAGATATGCGAAATAACTATTTGTGTAGTTCATATACTTGGTAACATTCTCCTTTTCATTGTCTATGGAGTCTGACGAAAGTCTCATCGTGCTAGACTCTTCCTTTATTGCTGCAGCTTCATTCTGTATTAAACACTGTAATTTATCCTTTATTATTCTCATAATTAACTCATTATGACTTTTTCAAAGCAATTAAGGATAGTGTGCACCCTACTCCAAAATCGCTTTTACTTAAATCTCTTTATTTTTTCACCATCAAGAATATGCATCGATGGCGTTGCCATATAAGTCATTTTAAACCTATATATATAATAAGGTGTACAACTAGAGGGACACCTCTAACCTCTTCGCTTAAAATAAAGCGTTTTCTTTTACTGGCTCTTGAGGCAACAATTCGACATAATAGCCTTTCTTCACGAGATGTCCGCGTCCTTTCTTAAGGTATTGTTTTAAATACGGGTATTCTACACCTAAAAAGATTGCAGCCTTGCGTCTTGACTCAAATACCAATCTTTCACCTGTCGTGTCTGAAATTAGGGCAACAGGCATAATTTCATTTTTTTCCATATTTATGTTTAAATTTGAAGATGTACTTAAAGGAGACATCTTACACCCTTCCATTGCTGGACACATTATTATATTATAATGATACAGGATTCACATCATAAAATTTTAAATCCCATTTTTCATTATCATCGCTTATTATAAAAGCGATGATAAAAGTTTATTTTTTCTCCAACTTTTTTTTTATTAGAGAAGGAATTGATTAATGTCCATGAAGTATCTTTCGTAGATATTACGGACTGTTTCTATCTTTTTTTGAACAATAAGCTTCCACACGCCTTTACTTCCCCCTTCATAGAGCTTGATACCTCTCAGAAAGTCTGGATACTTTAAGAGAATTGTTTCAATGGTGGTATTATCACGACAAGACTTCATGTAAACATCAATACCACCGACCTTACTTATCTCAGTTCTAAACTTTCTCCAACAAATCTGGCGTTTTGGTTCTTCATCTACGATTGTCACCTTATTAATATTAGGAGTAGTGTTTGTTGATGTTGACGTCTCAGGTTCCTTCTCAGCATAAGTCTCGGCTTTTAACTGAGCAGACTCTTCTGGAGTCAATTTTCTTAGTTTACGCAATTTTCGCCCCTCACCTGTTTTGAAGTAAACATTAACCTCACCTGAATGTTTGCGACATCTTACAACTACATCGTCAAGAACATCTTCATTACACTCTACCAAAACTGTAACATTCTTACGAACTACCAATTTCTTTCTCAAATATACCTTTGTCATAACTTTTTATTTTAAAGGGTTAAACATAAGAGGAAAAACAAGCTATTTTATCCCCCAAAAATTAAATCTACTACAAAGATACATTTATTTTTTAGCTTATTTCTGCAATTAAACAATGTGGAAATTCACCCAAAAATTTCCAAAACAGAAAAATCGCATAAACACCTGATTATAAGCAGAATAAGGGGATTTACAAAGTGTAAATCCCCTTACAGATATAGATTTTGGAAATTAAATTTCCAGTTTTTCACAGATATGTCGAAATTATCTTGTCTATTATTTTTCTCGTCAATTCGGAAGTATTATCTATGTTCCAACAAGAAATATACGTTCTTCTCTCCAACAATTTTCCTTTGAGACTTAACTGTCCGTTAGCTTTTGCTATTTCGCTATCTATCTTGGAATACTTTCCTTTAATCAATCCTTGATCAATAAATAAGCCTATAACATTATAAACGAGTACCAAGTTAAAGCCACCATTAAATTTATTGGGACTTATCTGGGTTATTTTCTTTCGAAGTTCGCTATCACGCAGAATCACTCTAAACTTCGACTTTAAACTATCAGAAGAGTTAGCCTTACCTATAAATTCCTCACCGAATATTACATCTATGAAATTCAATGCTTTCTCTATAGTTTCATTCAGTAAAGTCTCATCATCAGTAACATCTATCGCATCTGCCATATGTTCTATAATATAATTAAAGACAGTTACTTCCTTAGCTATATAAACAATATCCTTTCCTTGCTTAATGTAGATGAGATACATAAGTCCATTTACAAGAGAATTATTTTCTTCCCAATCAATAAGCTCTCCAGAATAAATATTCTCTGCCAAGAAAGCAAGGTAGCATTTGGGAGTCGCTATGTCTTCAATAGAAGCATCTTCAGGATATGGATTATCAGCTTTCAACCTATCAAGCTTTTTAAAGAAGACTTCCACACATTGTTGTGGAGTGAGTAAATCCAAACGAAGCTTATGATAAGGAGTAACATAAGAACTAAGTGCAGCATCTACATTCACCCGATCCTTAAATCTATTCAAATGACTCATCACTATCTTTCTTTCCTCTTCAGACAAGCTAGGTCCATTCAGTACCGCCAATTCTTCTGCTGTAAGCGGACTATTTGCATCTAGGAGAGTGAAACTTTGAAAGCAATCATTCTCCAATCTCATATTAACACTCTCTTGTAGCTGCTTTCCATTACAGATACCCGAATGGGCAGAAAGCTCATACACATAGATCAACAAAAGCATCACAGAATAAATCTCCTTACGATACTTTTCTTTCTGTACATTCATTACAGAAATGAGACTTATGAGAAAATCCTTATCTTCAAGACACAATGCTCCAATTTTAATATACGCATCATTTTTATACCCGAAAAAAGGTACAAGCCACTCGTTTTTCTCTTTATTCCATTTCTTACGAAGCGCACCGCAAACTCTCATGTATAACAGATGGCAATCTTCCGGATTAAGTGGAGATACTATATCTTTATAACATCTCCCAATAATACCTAAAATTGCATCTATCGTCTCATCGCCTACATTCTTTAAGTTTGCATAGTTCCTAACATCACTCCACATAAATAAAGAAGAACGAATAGACTCAGCGTATGAAGAATGAACAAAGTTTCTAAAATCCAGTTTTAGAAACATCTTATACCGTTCCAATGTAACAGCCCTTGATGCTGGCTTTCCCACAGCAAATAACATAGAAACATCTTCTGTCTTTATATTCAAAAAAGACAGAAGAGCATCAAACCTTCGTACAAAGCCAGGTATATCTATATGGTGATCAAGTAATACTACTTGCTCGTTTATGTCATCTGTATATGTATTATTCATTGCTATACCTTTAAATATTTGAATTTGTATGCAAAAATAATACTTTTTTCAAGCAGTACCAAAAGAATGTATTAGAAATTGAGTTTCGGCTCTAAAAATAATGTAATACTTAGAAGAAATACAAAAATATCATTTAAAAATAGACTTTCTCCACCACTTCAAATACAAGCCAAAATTTAATTTTTGAGTAGATGAAAGAATATTATAAGAAAGTAGATAATGAAACTATCAATGAGCTGATGGCAAGCATGGAAGAAAACGAAAAAGCAATTCGATATATGAATGAAAAAAGATGTTTGACCATATACACCAACCACGAAATCTGCGATGTACTTGGCATAAACGAGAAGCTATTACGTAAATATCGCTATAATGGTTTGCTGTCCTATAGTAAATGTGGTGATAAGTACTGGTACACCCAAACAGACATAGATGAATTCATAGCAAAAAACAAACGTGAAGCATTTTATTAATACACCTTATTATAATAGGAGATACACGAAACTAAAAAATTGAAGAATATGACAGAAAAGAAAGAAATGTTACTGATTGAAAAGACACAATGGGAATCATTGGTGTCTAAAGTTCGAGACCTAATCCAGCAAGTCTCAATTTTAAAAGAGTCTTATGTCCCAAAGTCTCAATACTACACGAACAAAGAATTACGGATATTGCTTGGAGTAGAAGAAAAGTTGATTCGAAAATATCGTGAGCAAGGACTACTCGCCTATTCCAAGATCGGAGATAAGTATTGGTATAGCCAACAAGATGTTTCAAACTTTCTAGAAAAGACTCACTATGGCTCATTCACCTAAATAAATAGACAAAAGAAAAAAGACACTCTCTAAGGATGTTATTCCTCAAAGAATGTCTTATAAAAAAAAGCTTTATATGAATCATATATATTTATCTATAAAAGTCATGACTGCAGAAGGCTCTTACAACGCTTGACTGTATTTACAGACACACCGGTAGCTTTACTGATGTCTCGAAGACTAACCCCTTTGCCCAACAAACGAAACACATCTTTATATTGAGTTCGAAAGTCCTCATCACTTTTGCGGTATCCAGTCTTGCGTCCTACCTTACCTCCATTGGCACGGAAGTTGTTATAACCGCTCGCCATTCTTTCTTTGATGGTTCTACGTTCCATACGTGCGACTTCAGCCAACAAAGTAATCATGAATTGACTCATCGGATTCACCTTGCCATCAGGTGTAAGAGTCTCTATATTATAGTTCATTATATACAACGAGACTTTTGCCTTATTAAGCATATCAATAGCAGCTAACACCTGGAGGGTATCACGACCCAAACGAGAAAGTTCCGTGACAAGCACCCTATTAATATAATGTACGCGCGCGTATGAGAGAAGAGAAGCAAGTTCTTTACGTTCATTATTCTTCTTGGCGCCACTTATCTTTTCAGTGAAAGTCTCTGCTATCTCCCATTGATGTTTCTTGGCAAACTGAGTTAAGTCTGATACTTGACGCTCGTAGTCTTGAACTTGGGTTGAGACTCTACAATACAAAACGACTTTTTCCATATCTGTACCTATGCTTATTTATCATTATAGCACGAAGATACACAATAAATGGGAATTAAGAAAGAATGGAGCACCTAACTGCATCAAAATAATCTTTTAGATTGAATCTATACGAAAAAGTAAGCTAAAACGAGCTCCTTTAAAGATTAAATTGATACGATTATCATTTTGATGCATTCGCGCTTGTTGCGGATAGTCTTTTCTTCTACCGATAGGCATAATTGTACAGACTGTGTTTCTTCACCTAAATGTCATGACTACAGGCATAGTTATAGTTCCATGATACCGATTCTTTCAGATTATACCAGGTAGAAATTGAAGGTTTGTTACTGCCAGCCTGATTCTATACAGGTGCACTAGACTTTATCTGATAGCAGCATGGTTCTATGTATATTGTGGTAGATGTACTCCAGCATGAATTTATCATAAGATGGGATGAATACTTCTTTTAGTATTTATCTTCCCATAAAAAGACGGAACACTTTTACGTTTTAGATAGCAAGTATCCAGAGAACTAAAATCAAGATAACAATAATCCATAGCTATAATTCTTTAATATAGTATATGAATCAGAAGAAGTAACTTTTTATAGATGTCAGGGTGAGCGCAAAGCGCTCACGAGGGGCTTCGCCCCTCTTATTCTGAAACCCTAAAACATAGAGACATAGTTTGTAAAACATAACATGTTGTTACATATATCTATAGTTTATGTTATATTACAGTGTATTCATTTATGTTGTATAATTGTATTGAATAGTTCATGTTGTTATTATATATACATGATATGAATATGTTGTATAGTAACATCTTACTTAGCTTTGTACGACATAGCATTGACTCGTTTTTGACTCATTAGTCTGACCTGTTTTTGACTCATTGCTTAATACATCAAATCATTTTTGATTCAAACATAATTTTTTCTCTAAAACAGGTCATTTTTCCAAAATACAGAGATAAATAAATAAAAAAAGATTATATGAAAATCAAAGAAATATTATTCGACTACACAAACCCGATTGACATTCCTACCAAAAATTTGGCAGATGCCGTAAACACCATTCTCGATAATTTCAAGAAAGCATTGCATGACAATGTAGGTAGTCCTTATAACACAGAAAAAAGATACCGAGAGCATTTCAAGTCTATCAATACCTGTTTCAAACATTGTATTTTACACAACAAGAAATCAAAAACTGGTATTTTCGTTAATCAATACAAGAACTATTCTATTGACACTGCAGCAAAAGAGTATTATGACTTTACGGTATCCCGCAACAATCTACTGATGGACTATACTTTTCAAAAACTATACGAAATGACTCTCGTCGAAGTATCCATCCTACTTTTTACATATGAAAAGATCTATGACTTCCAAATTAAGTATGCCATCATACATTTACTTCGTAATCGATTCAAATATTACTCTGTAGATTGGGAGGAAAACTATACTATCCTACCATTCCAATATGATGGGGACGAGATAGAACGCGCCTATAATTGGATACTTAATACAGAAACTACAGACCTTCCAAAGATAGCCAATGAACAAGTCACAAAATTCCATAGGCAAAAAGCAGAGATACTTACACCCAAAAGTATCATGGAGCCTAGAAATAAAGATGATCTCGAATTCCTTATAAAAGATTGTACTTCACAAACCGAGAGAAAACAGATTATTGCAAACCATTTCAATATAAGCATATCCACAGCTCAAAGAATGATGAAGAAGTTCGGACTATTAAACAAATCATTCAAAGAGATACATGAGGAAAGAAGCGCAAGGGAGCATGAAGAAATCAAAACTCTTATCACTAACCAACACGCAGAGACCAATGAGGTTATCAGTGAGCAAGCACAGACTATCATTGATTTACTTAATCAACAATTGAATGCTATGTCCAAACAAATAGATAAACTAAGTGATGAACTCGAAAGTCTCAGAGATGAGAACTTCAAGCTAAAAACATCTCAGAGTATGTTTCCAAACAACCAAAACAAAGACTGGTTTGATGATACAGACTTTCTCAACAAAACTACACCTATTATAAGATAATGTTTTTGAGATGAAAACGGTCTTTCTGTAGCAAATAATTATAAAAATACACTTTTTATGCGACCAAACATAAACTTTTTCGGTTTATGTTTGGTCATTTCAATTAAATTCATTATTTTTGTGCCACAACTTCGTACCTTTAAGTGCGATGATGCTAACAGCCCTACGCCGAAGTCACTTGAAAGAGTGTCGGTTGGTAGAGGGCAAACATAAGAAAAGCGTTATTGGCGCTTGGTTTTCTGACATCTTGAAACTTCGAACACTTCAATATCTGTCACGAAGCCATGCAATGGTGATGCCTATGGGTATGTAATATACGTACCTTTCATAAGTCAGCTCCCAAAAGAGCTGACTCTATGGGAGTGTATCTATACATATCGGCGTGGGGTCTCGTTGCTCGTTTCTGACAGATGGGTAAGTTCGAAGACCTCAAGATGTGAAGCGAGCGACAATGGGCTTCACGCTTTTTTGTGCTTAGACTAGCACTTAACTATTAACAATAACAGTCCGAATGGAGCCATAGGACATAAACTTGATGTCTGGCTCTATGGGCAACAAAATAAGACATAACAGCAAAGCTTTTACGATGTGCGAGCAAAATCGTGCAGTCGTAAAAGCTTTGTTGTTTTTTTTATTTTGTCGAAATATGACCAGCCTGATAAAGATAAAAGACTTAATATGAGAAAGACTAACAACAACAATATCAGCAAAGTCATAGAAGAGTACATCAGCAGTTCACCAATACGCCCAGTACTTATATGGTTTCATTCAAATCCAGATATTGACAACGCAAGACGTGCTATTAGTGAGATGAATGGTTGTGCGACTTGCGGACAAGCACTTTACATAGATAAGGCTGGGGCTATCCAAACACTCACTCCATCTGGAGATGAAGAACATTTCATCATTCCTGGAGCATACAACGAGAGCACTAAGTTCTTCTTGTTCCACCGCTATGAGGAACAGTTAAGAGGAGAATATCTTAAATATGCTCTAGACTTAATGTATGAGACCAAGCTTCCTGTGGTATATCTCGCCAACGACTATTCTAAGGAGGAAGAGCCACAAGCTAATGTCTCGGCGTTTGAGGAATGGGAGTGTTCTGACTGATAAAATAAAAATTTTTCAGTTGTACTTAACAATGACATTAATATATAAACAATAATATAAAATATAACTATGGGACTATTTGATAAATTTAAGAAAGTTGCTAAGGAATCAATGCAAGCAACAGGAATAGCCGATGTCTTACAAAAACAGGCAGACGATGTGAGACTTGCTATGAAATATGGTGTTACCGCTACTCCAAAGAATTTGGAAATAGCTAGAGAGAAAGAGGCTGCAGAACGTAAAGCCAAGGAAGAAGCAGAACGCAGAGCACAAGAAGAAGCAGAACGTAAAGCTATTGAGGAGGCTGAACGCAGAAAACGTGAAGAAGCAGAACTAAGAGCGCAGAAGGAAGCTGAACGCAAAGCTAGAGAAGAGGCAGAGCGTAAGGCTAAGGAAGATGCAGCATTAGAAGATGTCAGATTGGAAGAAGCACGTTTGGCACAGATTGAAGCCAACAGACAGCGTCAAGCAGAGTTGGATAGAAAGGAGTTTGAGGATGCCAAGCGCAAAGCACAGATGGAGGCAGAACTGCGTGCCATGAAAGAGGCTGAGGAAAAGGCACAAGCAAAAGCACACCAACAGAAACTTGCAAAAGAACAGGAAGAGAAGCAAAATATCCTCGCTCCTATCAAGGATTATGTGGAAAAAGCAGAAAATGGCGACGGACAAGCTGCATGTCAGATTGGTCTGTGGTTCCAGCATGGTCAAAAGGGACTTCCACAAGATATAGAGCAAGCGAAGTATTGGTATCAACAAGCTATGGTATTGGGAAATCAGAATGCAGCCACTTTCTTGAACATACTTGTTGAAAATGAGCAAAACAAAATTAAGACTATCCAAAAGCAAGAGGATACTAAGTCTCAGAAAGAGGATGACAACCATCTTCGCCTAAAGTATGACACTGAAGACGAATTTCTTGCAAATGAAAAGAATGACGGAGAAGCAGCATTTAGAATTGTCCAAAAATGCTACAATCAACTTAAAACGCCAGCAACTTACGCAGGTGAAAATGAATTATATTCATGTATCGAACGTCTTGACAAGGTTATCAAATATTGTAGAATAGCAAAAGTATATTATCCTTTTGAAAAAGAGGATACTTTGGTTACCCCAGACACAATCGATGCTCTTTTTGAAGGTGCGTTTAATATGAAGGAAAGTTTTCAAAAGTGGATTTTCAGAATACAAGAGGAACGAAGAAGAAATCGTTTTGATGAATAGTTCGTTACATAAAAACACGTATCATAAATGAAGAAGCAAGTTTCTCTTAAATTTAAAAGTAAAATTCAAAAAAAATGGTTAAGTTGAGAAAAATATTTATATTTACATTATCCCTAACTCTTTGCAGTTGCGGTGGAACACCAGGGAAACTTGCTTCCTTGGCAGAGAAAGCCAAGTCTTATGTAGGATATGAGGATAATGATGTGAATGCCATACAACAGGCACTGCCTACCATCATGATTCTTCCGAGCGACAAACTGCTTAAAGACAACAGATGTCTTGACGAAGCAGAATATGACGGAAAGACATTTACTTTGAGAGACTACCGAAAGTTCTTGGCTAAGGGAACTAATTTCCGTCGCATTATATCCACAATACAAGATGCATTTGTAAAAGACAACTATCCTATTACAGACTTTGAGCAGGCTGTTAAGAATTTGAACACTAATGACGCATACGCTATTGCCGACAACTTAGAACGTGATGCTAAGACAATGCTACTTCAGACCTGCCATCCTGACATCATCTTGGAGTTGGACTATTCTGCAAATGGGGGAAACGTTATAAGCCATGATTATGGCAACAGCAAAAAGAAAATCTCTTACACCATTTCGGCAATAGACGCTTATAGTAGTAAAGTTGAGTCTTCTGTGAGTGCTATCGGCTTGGAAGGAGAATCAGAAGAAGCCATTTTCAACGAATCATTGGAAGACAAGATGCCCAAACTTAAAGAAGACATCATGAATTACTTCTCTGACATTATTTATCGCGGTAGAGAAGTCAACATCAAATTTGTGGTGGCAAGCAACGGCAATATAAAACTTTCACAAAACAACATTGAGGGTGACACTTATTCCGATTGGCTGATAGACTTTGTTAAGACGCATACAGTAAAGGGAGCTTATCGCATGCAAAATAACAGCGACTACGAGTTGTCTTTTGTCAATGCACGCATAAAACTTCTTAATGAAGATGGCACCCAATATGGTGTCTATGACTGGGCAAGAGACTGTATAAAGAAATTGAACACTCAGTTGGGACTAAACGCTACCAACGCTAGCCAAGGACTCGGAGAGATTGTTATAAATATTAATGGTTATTGATAATAAATGATATGGGAAAGATAACATTATTGGTATTTCTGTTGACTATGACGCTTATATCATGCAACAGAAGTGGAGTTAAATTCAAGCCCCAAGAACGTCATGGCACCCTATCGATTGCTGATCGAGACTCAGCAATAGCCAAAAAGAAACGAGAGACAAACCTCGACCCCGACGTTATGCTGTTCCAACATAACATTAAATTAGCAGTTGCTGGTCCAGCTCCACATGGAGAAATAACCGAGCAAGTGACAACAAAAGTGATGTCTCGTTTAATGCAAATAGCCTGTAAGAATGGCATTGCAGCAACTGGCGATTCACCATGTTTTGCCATAGCTTGCCAATTCAATCCTATGTCAAAGGAAGCAACAGGCACAGCTCCTCAGAAAATGATTTGCAATTATGAAGCTGTCATATTTGTGGGCAACTTGATTACGGGAGACATCTATGCCAGTACAACACAGCGTGTCTCGGGTGTTGGCTCTACATTTACAGAAGCTGCCATCAATGCATCTAACGAGATAGAGGACAGTAAGGAAATGCAACAGATGCTCTCCGATGCAGAGACAACTATCATTTCTTGGTATGAGTCAAATGTACAAGTCTTTGCACAAGATGTGGAAGCATTGGTAAGTCAAGGAGACTTAGAGAAGGCTTTTGCCATGTTGCGCTCCGTGCCTAAAGAAGCCACAAATTGTTTCAAGTACTCTTCATCACGCTTAAAGGATGTAGAAAAGAAACTACTCACCAAGCACGCCAACGAACAACTGCATGAGATGGAAAATGCCATAGCACAGGCTGGCGACAAGTATAGTCCAACAGTATCGGCAAGTTTCAAACTTATACCAGAGAATACGCCTGCATACGCCAAGGCAGAAAAAATGTGGCAGTCATATACGACACAGATAGCGAATGCTCGCCGTGACTCCATAGAATGGGAGAAGCACAAATACAATGAGGAACTGGAGACTGAACGCTTGAAGATGAAGTATTCATACGAAGCAAGTATGCGTGCACAGAAAAATGCAGCAGACGGCAAAGTAAGTTCACAACCTTGGAAAATGCCAGAGAAGAAGGGCGGACTATTCAAAGATGAATATGGAAATATCAAGTGGAAGAATGTTGCATGGACTGCCGCAGCAGTCGGTGTTGGCGGTGTAGCATTGGCAGGAGCCAGCGCATTAGGACTTGCAAACACAGTCCTTTCACGAAGTCTATTCCTATTTATACGATAACAAAGTAATTAATCAATTAGGAAATGAAACATTCAATATTAATACTTATCGCAGCTTTGACACTTTCAAGCTGCAATCTGTTTTCTTCGGACAAATACGACGGTAACTATCGTGAGGCTTGTAGAAATATGGACTTTGAGGCCGCTCACAAGATACTCGACAAGATGGTTGCCGAGAATAAAGGTTCAAGTTTGTTTGGTGAAGACAAGGAAGTCATAGAAGCAACAGACTATATATTCAATGCAGAGTCTTTATATCTTGTATCTCAGAATACATCAGAAGCAAATACGAGAGTTGTATATCTGCTTTCAGAGTTACCAATGAAAGGAAGAGCCATGCCAGAAGGTTCTGAAATTTCAGGTATTGACGAATTAGATGGTGATGGAGGTTACACTGCATACATCAGCTCAGCAAACAGATATAACTCCAAATGTCTTGCTATATTGAACACAGCAATATCCGTTGGCAATCAAGAAGTTGCAGAAAAGATTCTTAGTATGATAAAAGATGATGCAAGTTCCATAACAAAAAAAGGGAAAAAAGTTTATGGAGATCCAGCCGATGGAATTTACGACGATGAAGAAAAATCTTATGTCCATTATACAACGGAGTCTAAAGACAAGGCAAAGCAACTATACGAACAAGCAGTTCAAGAAGGTAAGTTCAAATAGCATCTTTCCTGTTTTTCCGACACCTCATTCCGCTTTTTTCGAATACGGTATGCAGAGTAAGATGAAGAAAAAGCTGTACCTTTGCACCCGAATTAATAACTTAACGATTTTCTACAATGGAGAAATATCATATAGGTCAGGAAATTCTGAAAGAGGTAAAGGCTAAGTTTCCTTCGGTGGCAGCCTTTGCCAGAGAACTGTGTAAGTCGAACTCTGCTACATATGAGATATTCGGAAAGACGAGTCTCGATACAGACTTGTTGCTAAAAGTCTCAAAACTGCTGGACAGAGACTTCTTCCGCGAGTTCTCGGAGAAATGTCTGAACGGAGAAGTGGCGGTAGTAGATAAGCAGACGGCAGAGAACAGCATCTCGCTGCTCCTGCCAGAAGATAAACTGCATACAATATCACCACCCCAAACAATGGATGTGGTGGAAGAATATCTTCTGATACCTCGCAAAAAGCCACTCGTAGTGTTCTACAGTGGGGCACGCAGTCGCAACCTACCCCGTTTTGTATGCAAAAAGGGCGAGGAGATATATGGCGAAGGCATGGTGAGAAAAATAAAGCTCGAACCTGCCGAACTGATGCATTTTGAACTTGGCGTGATGTCGCTCGCCAAAATGCCACAGAAGGTGGTCGTGATAAAATGCACTATGGCAAGAGACTATAACTCCCATGTGCTCATTGCCGAAAGACTGGCGGAGGAGTCGGGAAAGCACGTCGTGCTGCTATGCCTAGACCCTATCCATATTCCTACGCTGCCCAATGGAAAAGTGGTACTGAAGTCGCTTGCCGTATCAACCTTCAAGTCGTGGAACAAACGTGCACACATATTCATAGCCGATGACATGGAAAAGCGTTTCGCTTACCTCATCGAACTGTTCCAAGCCATCAAAGGCAAGGGATATATGGACAGAATATACGATAGCATAGAGAGCAAAGATAGTTGGGCAGGCACCTTGAAAGACTTGCTGGAAGAGGCAAAGCAGAATCTCACTACTTTCGAAGACATCGTGTTGGAAGAAACCAACGATAAGGACAATCGTCAAGTGGAATATCATCAGGTGAGCACCATTCAGCCTACTGTTAACGACTTGAATCATCCAGAGGGGATTTCACATATCCGCACCCATCTGCGTTATCGTATGATTAAGGAGACTGGTGAGATATTAGAGTATGAGCCAATGAGCTTCGACAAAGTGAAGGTAATGAATAATACAGAAGATATGTAAGTTCAAGACTCACTGTTCTATTATTGATTCAACTAAAAAATACAATAAGATATGAATACAAGATTGACAAAAGAAGATCAGGCAATGATCAAGGAAGCCAAAGGCAACAAGGTTTCCGGACCAATCTACAGCGAGGACGGACTTCGCTTGTTGAAAGTACTCGGCAATCCAGAGTACCTTGAAGTGAAAGACGGTGTGAAGGCTATTTGCGATGAAGCATGCCAAGGACTTGACAATCTTCAAGATGTGGTATTGCCAGCATCAGTTATCGACTTGGGCACAAGAGCTTTCGCAAGCTGCCACAAACTCTTCAAGATAACAATGTCTAGAGTAGAATTCATCGGCAAAGAGTGTTTTGCACTTTGTGAGAGTTTGAAGGAGATAATCTTGTCTGAAACGTTGGGCAAGATTTGGGAAGGTGTCTTTGCAGGTTGCAAGGCATTGGAGCAAATAAATATTCCAAGTCACCTGAAGATTATCGACAAGTCTGCGTTCAGAAATTCCGGTCTGAAAAATCTCAACATTGAGATAAGTGATGGAGGCAAATGTCTTGTTTATGACAAAGCCTTTGCAAGTTGTAAGCATCTGGAGTCTGTATATCTAAACAAGAATGTGAAGATTATGGAGCGAATGGCGTTTGCCGACTGCACTTCACTAAAGACGATTGAGTTTGAGCAGCCATCATTGACATGCTGTGCTGGTGAAATAAACGCAACGATGCTCATTGGCTGCACATCTCTCGAAAAGATTATAGTGCCAAAGAACAAGTACAACCATTACCCGGACTTCAACATCCAGGGATATGAGTCCGCTCAGTTTGAGACTCGCGACTTCAATAGTCTTGTGACTCCGAAGGAATAACCTATGAGATTATGCCTCGTATTTCCAAAACACAGGATAGCGATGAACTCATGGCTGTATATATGAAGGCTGTGGAGGATGGTGATAGTGTAGGTCAAATTATATATGGAAGGCTTATAGCCATGACATAATATGCTGTTCAGACTATGCGCTACAAAAGAAAGTCACATTTAAAATAGAATCATGCTTTATGGAGTATTTGACCACAGTATACTATCGCATTGAAGGCAAACCAAATGACCTTCAAGATATATATGACCAGTATAGGACGCTTCTAAACAAGAACCTGCTTGAAGAGGGTAAAGACAAGTCTGTATCTTATGCAAGTATGGTGTATAGTCTCGGAGTAGATACCAAAGAACAATATCTTCGGGGCAACATTATAAAATGTGAGTTCGTAGATAATTCATTGAGTATTGAAGCCGAGGAAGATTGGGTGACGGCAGACTTCCGACATCCGCTTGAAAGCCACTATGAAGGTATGACCATATACTATATGGTGGAAAGTTATTGCGATGAGACTTATGCAACAAATGATGCAGAGGGGAAATATTTCCTGACACGCGTCAGTGTGGACTTTCATTTGAAAGAGCCAGTTTTGTGTGGTTACGAGCGGTTCAACAGTATGGATGAGGCATTAGCCTATTTCGCACGTGTCTTGAAACGTGACACTCTTACTGTTGATGACATCCACAAGTGGAACTGTGAGTATTGGAAGGACGGCTTCATCTATTTCAATGAGTATGAGGTTGATTTACGATGATGCAGTTGTCGAGATAATAACAGAGACTGCCGAAACGCTTTAAAGGGAGTAGGCAAAACTTTTAAAAAAACGTGAGACATGTTTTTCTTTCTATGCGGAATCTTGATAGTTGTGTTTGGCGGCTACATACTGATAAGTCTCATACAACTCGTCTTTGTGATTGTTGGCTGGATTATCCAAGTCATATTCAGTATGTTTGAATAAGTCTGCATATAAAGCAACTTTCATCGTATGTTAAGGAGGCATTACCCAACCCCATCTGATATTCAACAAAAATTCAGAAGTTTTATGATTTCTTTGCTGCCTTTATTTTCTTTTCTCAGAAAAAAGGGATACTATTCGCGCGACAGACAACATCTAAAAATATTAAAAGTATGGCAAACAACAACACTACAACAAACAAGGTAAAGAAGCCTATCATCAACAACGAAGAGGCTCTACGTATAATAACCCTTATCCAGCAGGGAGACTCCCAAGCGGAGAACGAGTTGGCAGAACTCGGTTCTGTCTTTGTCAAGGCTGTGGCAAAGCAGTATGTTAGCAAGGGTCTGTCAAAGGAAGAACTTATTGCAGCCAGTCGATACGGAATGTTACGTGCCAGCCATAAGTTCGACAAGTCGCGTGGCTTTACCTTTGCAGCTTATGCCGTATGGTGGATGCGCGAAGCCATCTTGCAAGCTATTCACAAAAAGAAAATAACTAAAGAAGAAAGAATATGATACACAAAGATTTAGGCGACATCCGTGCGCTAACACTCATCAGAGTGGTTCTCGAAAGAACGGAAAATGAAGAGTTGAGAAAACAACTGGAAGAGTATCTTCAAAACAAAGAAGAACTGTGGTTGGACTCTCACAAGGAAGACTTCTATACATTTGCCACCACACTCGCTAAAGAGTGGCTGGCAAGTCATCAATCATAAAGTTAAACTATATCACAGACAATGAAAGAGATTAACGCAGAAATATATTTGAATGGAAATAATGACGGTACTACCGTCAAACTCTCTGACGAAGAAGCAGAGAATCTCCTTACGTTATGGAAAGAAGCCCAAGACACCATTCTCAAAGGCATGGAGGAAGAAGACTATTGGGAAAAGTTTGACCCTTGGTTAAAGGAAAAAGCTCCTAACCTCCATGAGAAGATAATGGATGCTTACTATCAGGAAACCAGCGAGCGATTGAGCATAGGAGGATGGGTAGAGAGTGATGAATTTATGTCAATAGGTCATGACATAGACGGGGCATATCTTGATTACGACAATGAAGTTGTTATCAACCAAATTTTTCCTCCATCAAAATAAAGGTCTAAACGAAAAGAAAATGAGAATATATCTGAAAGTAAAGAAAGACAACGCCTATCACGTTACCAGCCTTTGGAGCAAGCACATTAAAGAGCAAATTTTGGAAACTGTCAAAGAAGTAAGTCAGAATTGGATGTTTGAGCCGAAGTTATATCCTATGTTTTATCAAGAGGATACGCATAGCCACTTTGTTGAAGCAAACAACGAACGTTTCTTCTTCGAATGCTTGATGTACGAGCTTTGCTTTGTGTGGGAGTTAAACGATTTCGAAGGATACGATGATGAGTACTCTGATTTTGCACGCGAAAGAGATGTATTTTTAGATAAAGATAAGGTAGAGCCTTCCAAGGAATACGTCTATATCGGTTCGTACATATATGGACAAGAAGAACCGCTTGCTCTCCCTGGACTTGTGTTCGACCCCGAATACGCAGAGGATGGAGAGGTTTTGGCAGAATGTATGTTTACGAGTGATTTTGAAGACGAAAAATTAAAACGGGCATATATGTCTAATGGAAACTATGAGGAATGTGAAAAGGATACTCCAGCTTTGTAGCATAGCCTTGTTGGCATTGTCTATATGCTCTTCATGTTTGAACAAGTCTTCCGATACAAGTCTCGAAAAGAGCTATGGTAAGTCTGACTCTACCGAGATTTACCATACAATAGTCTCTGACGACAGTCTCGTGACAGCCATCTGGCATGACACAGGCGAAGGCGGAACCGCACCCGACATAGATTGTGTGGTGAAATTCAAATCAGAAGATGGCAAGCTGCACGAAGAGCATCGTCCTCTGCTACGACTTGCTCACCCTAATGATGATTACAGCCATCATGAAGTGCAGAAGTTAGTGAGCCTTGACGATGAGTACGGTAATCGCTCCTATGTGTTCTTCCTCTCTGCTAAAGTGGGAAGCAACGAGTACGCTCACGACATTGTGGCTTTCGAAATAAGTGGTGACAGTCTCAGATATTTGTATAACTATAAGATTGACTGACGAAATATGGAGAAAGAGTTAGAAGATTTCATAGCATCACAAATGCATAATATAAAAGTACGCTACCACATTGTGGGAAAACAAGAAGAGTTGC
>OGOP01000912.1_pt1 | contig 23529 bp, 20 predicted proteins | sample 1552591 | NCBI WGS metagenome assembly OGOP01 (sample SAMEA2580120, study PRJEB22360) | human gut metagenome | biome: human gut; feature: human-associated habitat; material: faeces | place: Denmark | collected 2008/2010 | reverse complement strand
AAGTTTGAAGGGCGTGGTACCCCTCCCCCATAGATGGGAAAGGCAAGTTTGAAGGTCGTGGTCTCCTTTTCCCCCCACAAAATGGGATAGGCAGGGGTTGAGGGCAACGTTCTTCTCCTCTATGTTACCTGCCCACCCCCTTCCCGGGGGTGGGTGGCGAGCGCAGCGAGACGGAAGGGGGCGGCTGGATGGGCCGCTCCGCAGCCCGGGTTCAGAGGGTTCAGAGGGGAAGGTTCTTAAGATGGACCGGCCCGTTGGGCCGGAGGGTTTGTAAGTTTGACGGCCTTTCAGGCCGAGGGTAGTGGTGGCGGCTTCGCCGCAAGTTTTATAAGGCCGCCTTCGGCGCCCCCCTCCACCACTTCGTGGTCCCCCTCCCCCCGACGAGCGGTGGGAGGCAAGTGATAAGGGCATAGTTTCCTTCCCTATCCATGAGGAGGAAAGGTTTAAGAAAAGCCACTCATTTCCCCATGGTCTGCATGAGGGAGATCAGGGACGGCAGGAGTACTACCACGAAGATGGCTGGGAAAATGCAGAATACCAGGGGGAAAACCATTTTCACCGGGGCCTTCATGGCCTGGGTTCTGGCTCTCTGGCGGCGCAGGTCCCTCATGTTGTCGGCCTGGATGACCAGGGTGTCGGACATGGAAGCGCCCAGGCGCTCGGACTGCACCACGGACATGACGAAGAGGTATACGTCCTGCACGTCGCAGCGTTTCGCCATGAGCTGCATGGAGCGGCGACGGGTCATACCCATTCGGGTATCCCGAAGCATGCGGCGGAATTCGTCAATCAGGGGGCCTTCCATCCGTTCCACCACTTTACGCATGGCACCGTCCAGAGAAAGGCCGGCCTGGACGGAAATGGAAAGGAGGTCCAGCACATCCGGCAGCTGGCGGACGATGAGGTCCTGCCGCTTTCTGATGATATGGTTGAATATGCCGAAAGGAAGGAGGGCGCCGAAGAGGAAGCTGCCCCACACCACGCAGAGGCCATGGAGGGTGTCCATGGGATTTTTGGCAGTGTAGTAAAAGCCCAGAAGGCCGAAGAAAACCATGGAGAAGAACCAGAGGCCCACCACGGTCCTCACCTTCCATATGCCCTGTTTCCCTGCCAGCATGATACGCTGTTCCATCAGGCGGGGCATGGAGGAAGGGGCAAAATGGGAAAGAAATTCCATCACATGGGCCAGCAGCCGCCCTACGGTACGCTGGTAGAGAGGAATCTTTTTCAGATCATCTTCCCCGGTTTCCTCTTCTTCCTCCGTTTCCTCGCGGAAGCTGTCCAGACGGCGTTTCATTTCCTGGCTGTTAAACTGTTTCACCGCCAGCACCACTAAAGCCAGGAAAAAGAAGAGAGCCAGGGCAATGGATAAGGAAAGAGCCAGCATGGTTAGTCACCGTCCTCCCACTGGCCGACTCCGGCCTGCTGCATGAATTTTGGAAATTCCACATTGTGGGCTTTGAACTTGGACAGGAACTGGGGCTGGAGGCCTGTGGGCATGAACTGGCCCAGGGCTTTGCCGTTTTCATCAAATCCGGTCTGTTTATAGCGGAAGAGGTCCTGGAGAACGATGACGTCCCCTTCCATTTTCTGTACTTCTGTAATATAGGTCATTTTACGGGAGCCGTCCTGGATGCGTTCCTGGTGGATAATAAGGTCCAGGGCCGAGGAAATCTGGTCTCTGATGGCCCGCACCGGAAGGTCCAGACCGCTCATGAGCACCATGGTTTCCAGACGGGACAGCACATCCCTGGGGCTGTTGGCATGGGCCGTCGTCAGGGAGCCATCGTGGCCGGTATTCATGGCCTGCAGCATATCCAAGGCTTCGCCGCCTCTGACTTCGCCTACAATAATGCGGTCCGGGCGCATACGGAGGGAGTTCTTTACCAGGTCCCGGATGGTGACTGCCCCTTTCCCTTCGATGTTCGCCGGGCGGGCTTCCAATGTCACCACATGGGGCTGCTCCAGACGAAGTTCTGCCGCATCTTCGATGGTGACGATACGTTCATCATGGGGAATAAAGGAAGACAGCACGTTCAGACTGGTGGTTTTACCGGAGCCGGTACCGCCGCTGACCATGATATTCAGTTTCGCCTTCACGCAGGCGCGGAGGAAAATAGCCATCTGCTCCGACAGGGTGCCGAAGGAAATGAGATTTTCCACGGAAAATGGCGTTTTGGAAAACTTTCGGATTGTTACGCAGGGTCCGATGAGGGACAGCGGCGGAATGACGATATTGACACGGGACCCGTCAGGCAGGCGGGCATCCACCAGAGGAGATGCTTCATCTACATGACGGCCGATGGGGGTGACGATTTTGTCGATAATGGACATTAAGTGCGCATTATCATGGAACTGGGCCCCTGTCAAATGGAGTTTCCCCATCCGCTCCACGTAAATCTTCTTCGGCCCGTTCACCATGACTTCGGTGACAGAGTCATCTTTCAGGAATGGTTCGATAGGACCGTAGCCCAGGATTTCATCGCAGATATCCGACACCAGCCGGGCCCTTTCGCCCCGGGGCACCACAAAGGGATTGTGCTCCAGCACCCGCTGCACGTAGCCGGAAATCACATTCTCAATATCCTGGCGGCTGCGGTTCGTGCCGTCCAGGATTTTCTGCTGTTCCGAAGTCATTTCCTCTACAATGGCCCGGTGCACATTGAGCTTCAGGGCCTGGTATTCCTCTTCCTTCGCATCCACCGCCCGTCCGGCGAATATATTCTCTTCCTTGACTTCGGCCTTGCCCTTCTCTTCACGGCGTCCCAGACGTTCCAGCAGTGTCACAGTTTACATCCCCTTTGTATTGAAATAATAGTCAGCTGTTGCTTTTTGTTCCATTCTCATTGTACATGTAATACTCAATGGTATATTGAGGAAGCAGCTTTATTCCCATTTCCTCCAATGCATTAGCAACCCCAAAATCTTTGTTTCTTACTGTTTTAATTTCAACTACCACTGAATTTGCAGGTATTCCATCAGACGTTTTATCGCCGGTCTTGCTAATACTGATTCCCTGATATTCATATAAATGTGTCGTAATACCCTTCTCCCTAATAATAGCGTCATACCTGTCCTCAAGATTCTGATATGACGGCTGCGCATTCGGGTCATTCTTAGATTCATCCGGTATACTTTCTCCCTCAATGGCCGCCTCTCTTGCAGCAGATCGGGCTAAACTTGAAAGGGTTATATAATCCCCATACAAGAATCCAAAGTACATAATAGTAAAGATAAAGAGTAAAAAAAGAGGAATCATCAAAGCGAATTCCACAATATCCTGTCCGCCCTGTTTTTTCATGATGGTTCCTCCTTTCCTTCCTTATTTTCCATCCATTCTTTGGAAAAACGGCCAATCTATGATTGACCGCCTTTCCAAAGAACTCCTGCTTGCGCAGAAGCTCTTTGCAGCTTACCTGGATAATTAACCTTGACCGGTTTGACCAGTTACGGTAACCGCCTGATTCATGAGGCTGCCAGCATTCTTGAATACATTGTTAATGTTGTTTGCAATGCCGGACTGCTGGTAAATCAGCCAGCCAATGCCAACGATAATAGCCAGCATCAGTGCATATTCGACCATGTCCTGGCCTTTTTCACCGAGATAAGGTCTGAAATAGTAATCATACACCTGTTTTGCTAAGGACATCATTAGATTCACCCCCCTCTCGTTGACTTGCTGCAATCAATGATTATATAAAAAGCCAAAATGGCTTTTTACCAAAGTAAAACTAGACTTTAATATCCACGATTTTCCGGATAATGGCAAAGCCTACAATCACCAGAAACAGGGCCCCTATAATAGCAATCCTGCCGATGTTGGTAGTAAGAAGTGGTTCCAGATACTTCGGTGATGAAACGTAGAAGAATAAAGCCAATGCCACAGGAATGCAGGCAAGTACAATGCCCGACATTTTGCCCTGGGCAGTCAATGTATTCACCTCACGGCGGATACGGATACGTTCCGAAATGGTATTCCTGATAGTATCAAGAATGGTAGCCAGATTGCCGCCTACCTGCTGTTGAATGAGAACAGCCGTTATCACCAGGGAGAAATCGGCACTGCCCACTCTATCATCCATATCGTGAAGTGCATCATCCAGCGATTTTCCCAGGCTGGTATCCCGCATGACCTTTTCAAACTCCGTAGACATGGGCGGTTCCATTTCCCGAGAAATGATTTCCATGGTCTGCAGGAAGGAAAAGCCGGCCCTCAAAGAATTAGCCACCAGGGACAGGCAATCCGCCAGCTGGCGCTGGAAATTGTTAAGCCGCCTGCTAATTCTCCGCTGCACAAACACAAAGTCCGCTGCCAGGAAAAGGAGCAGTGCCAGCAGTCCGGTCACCGGATTCCGGGTCGCCAAAGCAAAGATAACAAATACAAGCAGCGCCCCGCCGGCGGAAATAGCCAGGAATTCAGACCCCAAAAGAGGGAGCCCCGCCCGGACCATCATCAGATCCAGCTTCTTTCGGCCCAGACCGATGTCCGTCCGCCTGGCCTTCTCTGCAAAAATCTCATGAAGACGGCTTCGGAGGACTTCAAAAACAGAAGCCTTCCGCACCACCGACGGCTGGTATCCGGAAAACAACTGGATACGCTCTGCCATCTCCCTCTTCCGCCGCAGCAGCACCTGCAGCCCAAGAAAGAGAAGAAGGAAGAACAGAAAGGCGAAAAGCAATGAAATTAAAAGTATCATCTGACTCTCTCCTTTCTATCTGCATTATAACATGTACATGAGAATAAATTAAGTGGAAATGCAATGAAATAAGCCGCTCATTGGCAAGTATTCATAGTGCCCCCAGCGAAGCTGGGGGCAAGGTGGTGCCGCAGACACCAAAGGGGGGCCGCCGGAAGGCGGCATTCATACTGGCGCGTAGACACCTTCCGCCCTGCCACGAAGCGGCTCCCCTTCCACCACTCACGTGGTCCCCCTCCCCCATAGATGGGGGAGGCAAGTTTTTAGAATGGGGAAGGCACGTTTTTAGGAAAGGTCTGTCAATCCTTATCGTCCAGGCGCTATCTCGTCTGCCATTTTCTCCACAGCCTGGGAGAAGGGGTTATGGGGATCCTGGTCTATGAGGAGCCGGCCGTTATCGGCGGCCGATGAGACAGCCAGATATTCGTTAGGAAGGATATGAGCCACCGGAAAGCCCAGGGCTTTGGTGAAGACTGCCTTTTCCTCTTCCGTGCAGGGAGATACACGGGTGAAGATGGGCCGGACTCTTGCTTTGTAGTCGTCCCAGCTGCGGAAGATTTCAAGGGCCCGTTTCATATGCTCCACTTCATAGCCGCCGTTCACCATGGCCATGAGCACCGTTTTATCAGAGAGCTCGCAGGCCGTACAGGATATGTCGGAGAAGCCGGAAGACAGATCCAGAAGGACGTAGCGGAAAATACTTCTTGCCATATTGATGAGGCTGGTCATGCCTTCCATGGTCACCGTTTCCGCCAGGTCCGGCTTGGCTGCGCCGCAGAGAATGGACAGATGGTCATTCACAGGGACGAAGTAGGATTTAAGGGTCACCGGAGAAAGGAAGGAAATATCCCGCACCGCTTCCACGATGGTACTCTGGGGCGTGAGGTTAAAGAAGACGGACATGTCGCCGAACTGGAGATCTCCGTCTATAATGGCCACCGATTCTCCCGTTTTTTGGGCCAGGGCGGCGCCCAGGTTCGAAATGAGGGTGGTTTTTCCGCTTTTCCCTTTAGGACTGAAGAAGGACACCACCTCTGAATGATGGGCAGCCGCAGCATTGCCCAGATTCTGAATGGTTTCACGGAGCTCTTCCCCGGTGAAAGGCTTAATCATGAAGCCGCCGGCGCCGGAGCGCATGAGGCGGGACTGGGCTTCGGAATCCCATTTCCGGCTCATCCCGATAATGGCGGTATGGGGATAGGATTTCTTCAAATCCGGAAGAAGAGCGCCATTTCTTTCATTATCAATATCCAGAAGGATGAGCTCCGGCTTAAAGGCCTGCATCTGTCCCAGGGCATCGCCGGCATTCCGGTAACGGGCGCTTAAGACAAAGCCCGGCGTATTTTTGATCACGCTGGAAAGTCTTTCCATCATGACCTGATTCTCTTCAATAAGGACGGTTCTGTATGCCAAAATCCTTCACCTCCTTCAGGAAAACAGGCGGGAGAGCCAGCCGCCATGGTCGTCTGCTTTTTCTTCTTTCTTGTCCGTGTCAGGCCGGACATAGCCGTCTACAATGGAAACCAGCTCCTTTGCCAGCGGCGTATGCCGGGCTTCCAGCACGAAAGGAACCCCGGTCCTGATGGAGTTCTGGGCGGTTTGGAAATCGTTGGGAAGGACATAGTCGAAATGCTTTCCCAGAATCGATTCCACATCTTCCACATCAATGCGGGTTTTCGCATTGCTTCGGTTCAGTACATACCGGATTTTGCTGTCATCATAGCCCAGCTCCTTCAGCGTATCGCTGCCCCGCTTCATATTTTTAATGGTAGGTATGAAATCCACAATGCCCACAAAATTAATCAGGGTGGACAGGTCCATAATGGACAGGTTCAAAGCACTGAAGGTGGACGTAGTATCCACGATGACATAATCATATTCCAGCTGCAGCTGCTGCACCAGAGAGCGGATGATGCCATTGTCCATATTGTAAGCCTCTTCCATGAGCTTCGGATTGGTAAGCACATCAAAGGAAACGCCGCCGGCCTTGTACTTCGTCAGATATTCCACCGCCACCGTGTCCTGGGGATTCTCCTTCATGGCCCGCTGGGCATCGGCAATGGTCTTCTTCGGATTGAGCTTCAGGTAATAGCAGATATCCCCAAACTGCAGATCCAGGTCCACCAGGCACACCCTCATCCCCTGCTTCGCCAGCTCCGCCGCAATATTAACAGCAATCAGCGACTTCCCCACAGCATAAGCCGTACTGAAAACAGTAAATATAGTCCCTTTCCTGCCTTCCATGTGATGCCTCCTTGATTTCTCTCCCGCTGAGTCAACTTGCAAGAAAAAATGAATTCTCAATCAAGGTTCTTAAGTTTGACGCTTTCGCGAGGGTTCTTAAGTTTGACGGGCCTTTGGCCCGAGGGTTGTGGTGTGGGCGCACAAATGATACAGCGCCCACAAGCTTTTATAATTAACCTTTGTCGTCAATATACCCGACTTTCTGCTAAAAGCTCTTCATTTTTCGACGCTCCAACAGAGTTCTTACGGTTGGTACCTTGAATGAAATTCTATATCGTCATTTTCCAGGAAATCCATTCTTCTCTATTTCATCATTCAAGCGGTTAAAATCGAGTTCTCCGTAGAGATTAACTGCTTCTTTATAAGCAGCACTCTTTTGAGCCATCTTAGATTCCAACGCACTGATTAACCTGGATAGGAGATAGGAAACTTTTGCTTCCTGATGCAGAACTTCCTGAATGGCATCAGAAGTAACATAGCCCAGTTCAACACAAAGCAAAAGCTGTGCTTCTACCTCAAAAGCAGAGCCTCTTGCATTGTACAGGAAATGCACATAATCTTTCAGGGTTCCTCTCCCTGCTCCTTCAGCAATATTAGATCCGATAGAAACAACCGCTCTCCGAAGCTGTGAGGCCAAGGCATATACTTCGTAAGAGGGTAATTTATGAGTTATTGCATATATTTGCCGAGTTAATAGTTTAGTTTCCTTCCAAACTGTCAAATCTTTAAAAGTGCTCATACTGCCATCCTCGTGATTATGCCTTCGTCCATATGTGATCAAGCTGTCAAACTTAAGAACCCTTTGCCCCGGGTTTACTGGATATGAGACCATAGGGCAGAACTATAATTCATTTCATGTTCTGGCACCCCTTTATTTTTGAAGGCGCCTTCCACAACCCTCAGCCCCGCAGGGGCTGTCAATCTTAAGAACCCTCAGCCCCCCAGGGCCGTCAATCTTTAGAACCCTTTGCCCCGGGTTCCCTGGATATGAGACCTTAGGGCAGAGCTATAATTCATTTCATGTTCCGGCGCCCCTTTATTTTTGAAGGCGCCTTCCACAACCCTCAGCCCCGCAGGGGCTGTCAATCTTAAGAACCCTCAGCCCCCCAGGGCCGTCAATCTTTAGAACCCTTTGCCCCGGGTTCCCTGGATATGAGACCTTAGGGCAGAGCTATAATTCATTTCATGTTCCGGCGCCCCTTTATTTTTGAAGGCGCCTTCCACAACCCTCAGCCCCGCAGGGGCTGTCAAACTTAAGAACCCTCGGCCCCCAGGGCCGTCAATCTTGAGAACCCTTTATTTAGCGTACCCATCCATCACGGCCTTCACCCGTTCGCGGATATCTTTCTTTTCTTTATCCGCGGCGGTGGTGTCTATGGGGCGCTCGACTTTCGCACGCTTAACCACCGGCACTTTTTCTGCTCCTTCAGGGACGGGGGTCTTTTCTACTCCTACCACCTGCAGTTTATCTTTCTGTTTGGCGTAGTCTTCTTCTGTCATGGGGACGTAGACGGTTTCGCCTTTTTCATCGGTGGTGCGGAGGATATGGGAGGGACCCTGTTTTTTGGGCTTTTCTTCCAGGATCACCGTGTCCCCATTGTCATCGCCGGGCTTGCCGCCGAAGATGTCTGTTTCCTGCTTTGCTGTTCCCGGTTTGACCGGCGTATTTACGTTGACTCTTTCTGCATTTCTGAGGTACCGTTCATTGTCCTCGTAGCTTCCCTTCATACGCTGGCTCATGGCAACCGGCGTTTCGTCGGATACCAGGGTGGGGGTAATGAGGATGAGGAGTTCCCGGTTATCCCTTGTTTTCTGGGTATGGCGGAAGAACTGGCCGATAATGGGAATGTCTCCCAGAAGAGGAATCTTTGTCACTGTTTTGCCGTCCTGGGAGTTCAGGAGACCGCCGATGGCCATGGTCATGCCGGAGCGGACGTTAATGACGGCATCCGCTTCTCTGGAGGCAATGGCAGGGATGGAAAAATCATTTTCCGTCACGCTGTGGCCATAGTCTAGAGTGGACACTTCTGCATGCACCTTGGATGTGATTTTATTTTCTGCATCCACCACCGGTTCAATGTTCAGCTTGATACCGTATTCCCGCCAGTCGATGGCGATCTGGCCGTCACCGGCAGAGGTAGGAATGGGGATACGACCGCCGATGAGGATGTTTGCTTTCTGACCGCTCATGGTGGTAATGGAAGGACGGGACAGAATCCTTGCCTTCCCTTCTGTCACCAGCGCCTGGAGGGAGGCATTGATATTGGAAAAATGGCTTCCCAGCCATCCGAAGCTTCCTCTCGGATTTTTAAAGTTTTCCCCTACATAAAAGAGGTTCGATGATCCTCGTGTAATACCGGTGGAGGTCGTCTCGCCGAAGGCATTGGTAGTGGTAGTATTTCCAAGAGTCGGGGACCAGTACTGGATGCCCAGATCCCGTTCCGCCGACGTATTGATTTCGATAATCTGCGCTTCCAGCCGCACCTGGCTGGGGTTTGTCATATCCAGAAGATCAATGATATTAGAATCGGTAACTGCCCCCTGTCCTTCGCCATTGGCAGAAGCGGAAGAAGCAGCGCCACCGCCGCTCCCCAGGTAGAGCTGGGCTACTTTCACTGCCGAATCATGCTCATACTGGTTCTTCACTTTGCCCCGAAGCAGGAGCTTGCCATTCATCATCTGCACTTTGACACCGGGATAGCCGATGGCTTTCTGGATGGCCTTTTCCGTGCCTTCATCATCACCGGAAACGTACACATTGTATTCCTGCCGGCCATGATCGGACCATACCAGAAGGGAAGTGGAGCCTGCTTTCTTCCCTACCACCAGATAATCGTTATTGGAAAGGAGACGGATATCCGCAATGTCCGGATTTCCCACTGCCAGCCGGGTAATGCCGGAATCTTCCATATACCGGGACCCGTTTACAGATACATTGAGAATATCGGCAGCAAACACATGGCCTGCTGCGCCAATCATGGCCGCCGGTACCCGGAAGCCCCAACGTTGCTGCTTCATCATCACTGCCCCCTGCTTACATTAGTACCACGAATCACTTCAATACCGGAGAAGCCGCTGGACGCGCCGCCGGAGGAAATGGAAACCGCCGGAGCCTGTGCCTGCGGCGCATACATCGGCTGAGGCGCAGCCTGCTGTATCGGCTTAGGCGCTTCCGCCTTAGGAAGGGGAATGACATAATAGCCAACATAATGATCCCCGTCATCATTCGTCGGGCGAAGCAGCATCTGCAGCTGGCCGATCTGGGTGGAAGCGATGAGCTTAGCCGCATCGTAGGGCGTCAAGGCCACCGTCACCACCGACGGCGTGCCAATGGAAGAGGTATTTGAAGAGCTCTGCCTCGGCGCACTGCCATCGGGCAGGTCCTTGCCATCCTTATCCGTTTTCTGGGGCTGGGGCTGCGGCGTACCGCTGCTCTTGTTCACTGCCAGGATGAGCACATCTTTCAGAAGGATTTTCGACGTAATCCGGTCCATTCCCTCTCTGGAAGTAACCAGAAGGATATCCACCTTGTCTCCCGGTTTCGCAAAGCCGGAAACGCCAGTGACATCATTCACGGAGAAGGACACTGCCCTCATGCCGTCAGGGATGAGGCCCACAAAGCCGCCTGCTTTCTGGGACAGCTTCCGGGCAGTAATCATATCGCCGGAGAAAATGGTGGTGCCTGCCTTCTTTCCCACCACCGCATTCTTATCAGTCAAAGCGCCGGAGGGAACCATGTTGGAAGAAACCTCCACCGCTTTCACCATATCTTCGGTAATCACGGTTTGGGGCTCAATATCCCGAGAGGCTTCAATCACAGGAACCATGGCCGCCGCTGTCGGCTTCTCTTCCTTCTTATCCGAGAAAACAGAAGACAGGATAAAATAAATAATCAAAAATACGAGAATTGCCGCCAGACCACAAAGCGCAAGCAGCTTTTTCGGAGACATTCTCTCGATGGCGCCGGATATCTTATCTGAAAGTTTCAACTCCGCTCCCCCTTCATACCGTAAACAATGGGTGAATCAAAAAATGGCAGAACCTGCTGTATCTTTCTGCCCGATTTCATACTATGCCATTCATCCCCGACTCCCCCAAGTATCAAGTAGACGAAAAAATATATTCTTGGCATTATTTTAGCATAACACAGAATCTACTGCTACTGAAAAGCAGTTTGAAAACAAGGTGAAGGTTCCAAAACAGGCAAAAGAAGGATATAAGATTTTTTTATAGGAAGTAAATAAAAATCTTGCCTATTATCCATCCGTATCTGCCAGTCGAATGCCTCTGATATGGTAATACCTGGCAAAGGACACATTTTTCCAATCGCTTTCATTCTTTGAAAAAGCACTGATTCCTAAATGGAAGCCGCTGAGAGCACCGTAACGGCCGTCTTCATAGATAGGAGATGACTGCACTTCCAAAATCTGGTCAGGAGGCACACTTTCTGCCATAGCGATGACAGATTTTTCCCATACATAATTCTCGTGATACCACCAAAGTGAAAATCCGGCAGTCCAGATAAAATAAACCACTCCCAAAAGAGCAGCCACCCTTTCCAGAGATTTCTGCACCACATAGGCATGATTAATTTCTGCACAGCGAGAAATCAGCATCACCGCCGTCAGAAGGAATACCAGATTGGGGAATGTGCTTCGTGCCGGCATAATGGGTGATAAAAGCATAATGAGGTTAAAGAGAATACTTAGTCCCGCAAACCAAGCCGCCAGGCAGAAATAAGACCGATTCTGTCCGTCTGGATGAGACCGCCGTTTCCATCGATACCCTTTCCATAGATAAAACCAGAGAAAATTCTGAAAAGTCAAACTAAACCACATAATCCTAATATGGTCAATTAAAGAATCCTTTACATTTGCATCCAGCATGAGCCGACTAAAGTTACCTGGTGCCAATATCAACAATCCAAAACCCAGAGAAAGCCCAATAAATCCGGAAATCATCCAAGGCTGCAGCGTTTTCTTTTTCCAAACATGATATAGATAAAAAATTCCTGTCAAGCCAATCCAGCCGATGGTATTTTCATTGGAATTGCCGGCCAGAAACCCCAGTACTGCCATGGCAGGTACCATCCACGACGGATAGGAGACCTCTCCTTTTGTAAAATAATGGCGAACATAGGGAATGAGGAACAGAAGAAGAAATACAGCCGTCCACAAATAATTGCAGGAGCCCGCCATCCACAACATGACACCGGAAAAGTTAAAAGTAAAAGCCCATAAGCAGAAAAAAGTCAGTGCCAGCTTTTTAATGGATATATCCAGTGTTATTCTTCCTTCATGGGCAAGCCATTGAATGCAGAAGCAGAGCAGCAGCACCATGGCTGCATTGATAAAATTAAACCAGAACTTCCCCACCCAGAGAAAGAGCATGAGGAAAAAATGGGCTACTAGACGACCACCCCAGGTCATATAGTGAAGCTTCAGGGATGTAAATATATCAAGAAAGTTTTGAATCCTCACTGCCTCTGCCGATAAGGGCATACTAAGAGAATGCCCTTCCCAGATAAAGGAATACACATAATCATCGCCGGGGAAAGGATAACAGAAATAATTCAGCAAAAACATAAAAAGCCAAATCCCGAAAGTCAATATATATATTTTCCCTCTTTGATAGTTGTCTAATCTCATATAATACCGCCTGTCATCTATTTCTTACATTATGACGTTATTTCAATTCATCCTTAATGCCAGTAAATTCATAACATCTACACTCTCACGTTTATACTTATATATGTTTCATATTATATACCATTGCAGGATTTCATCCTATAAAAATGATAAAATAAATATATCACCGAGAGATTTACATCCGTTACTATTCCAGAGGTTCCTATGAAAATATCCTTAATCGTACCGGTATTGAACGAGGAGGAAGCCATTCCTGTTTTCTACCGCACCGTCCGCTCCTTCCCCGCCTTTCAGGGGCAGGACGTGGAAATCCTTTTTATCAATGACGGCAGCATCGACCGCACAGAAGCTATCATCGACGGGCTGGCAGAAAAGGACAGCCTGGTTACACCTATTTCCTTTACCCGCCACTTCGGAAAAGAGGCCGGCATTATGTGCGGCCTCCATTACGCCACCGGCGATGTGGTGATTCCCATTGACGTGGATTTACAGGATCCCATCGAAGTGATCCCGGCCATGCTGGACAAATGGGCTGACGGAGCAGACATGGTACTGGCCAAGCGTATCGACCGTTCCAGTGACAGCTTCCTGAAGCGGATGACGGCGAAGCTCTTCTACAAGCTGAATAACCTCATCAGCGACCTGAAATTGGAAGAAAACGTAGGCGATTTCCGCCTTTTGGATCGAAGCATAGTGGATAAGCTAAAGCAGCTGCCGGAGCGGAACCTTTTCATGAAAGGCATCCTTTCCTGGGCCGGCGGCCGCACCGCCATCGTCACCTATAAGAGGGCGCCCAGAAGCGCAGGAAAATCCAAGTTCAACGGGTGGAAACTGTGGAATCTGGCCATGGAAGGCTTCACCTCCTTCTCCACCGTCCTTCTCCGCATCTGGGGCTATATCGGCATGGCCGTGGCAGGCTTTGCCTTCCTCTACGGTCTCTTCATGATTGGCCAGAAGCTCATTCTGGGCAACGACGTTCCCGGCTACCCCTCCATGATGGTCACCATGCTCTTCCTTGGCGGCATCGAACTCATGGGTATCGGCGTGCTGGGAGAATATATAGGTAGAATTTATATAGAGACCAAACACCGCCCCCGCTATGTGGTCAAGGACATGACCTCCCGCGAAAAGCGGCGCTCCCTGTGGGAGGGAAAAGAAAAATAGTGAATTTCTCACCGCCATTTCCGCTGCAGCGGAATAGAGAAATCCCCACACCAATGGCACAAGCCGCATTGAGCGGGGAGATCTCTCGACTCAGTGCCCCATTAGTGCTGAATACATGTGTTGTCATACCGACATGTACCTCCGCTCGAGATGACACAGCGGCAGGCAGCTTACAGTTATTCCGAAAGGAAACGAATGACATCGGCACTGCCTGCCTCCACTGTCATTTCTACCGCAGCAAAGCGGAAGAAGATATTGCCAATGTCTACATTGAAGGAACAGATGAAAGAAGAACATCTCCTTCACCGGTACAAAGCCAATCAAAAATCCTACGATCTGCTGAATGTGGTCATGATTTACCTGAGCGATGAAAAAGTAAGAAACCGCCTCATCGGGCTATTGCAGCTTCTATTCCGAAAAGAAAATATGTCCGGCGACGAAAGAAATGAAATATTGAAGGAAAGATACAACATTCATCTGACCGAAGAACAAAGAGAGGAGTTGAACACCATGTGCAACCTGAGTGAAGGTATTGTAGATAGAGTAACCGAGAGAGTGACTAAATCCGTAACAGCTTCTGTCACTAAATCTGTAAAAAGAAGCGACGCCATAGAATCTGTAAGAAATGTGATGGTCAATTTGAGGCTGGACATAAATCAGGCCATGGATGCGCTGAACATCCCCACGGAAATGAGGGCTGACATATGTAAAGCTCTGGGAAAATAGGTTAGAATTGAACACCATGTGCCGCCTGAGTGAAGAAAGTGTGGATAGAGTAATAAAAGAGGTGGAATTCGCATGGCCGTGAGCCGGTAATTTTCTGTATAAAAAAGCCCTGCTTATGATGAGCAGGGTCTTTTTCTATGGAATCAAAAAATTTTCAATATTTTTCAACGCAGGAGGTAAAAAATAAACGGTCCTGCGATATGAGTAGTAGAGGGGCAGGAAAAAACTCATATTCTCATATTGTTAACTTTTACTTTTTTAGGATGCTGGTTCATAAGAATCATCAATTTCTATTCATATGTCTAAGAACCATTTCCTCTCCTATCATAATATTCAGCGCTTTCCATGACTTATGACAGCCTTAACTATAAAAAGATAATGTACAGCACGGAATAAATAAGAAGTACGTGATGAGCCATTATGTGTAAAAAGGTTTGCAAATATTACGAGCCCCATGGATTGCCTGCTTTTCCCAAGTCGTATGTCTGATTACAAAATCAAAAGGAATCCTGCTAAAACCATATTCTTACTTTAAATTTATAAATGATTCATCATTCTAAAAAATAGATGTATATATTATAATAGGTTTATAACTACTTTTCCAAAACAAAACAGGAAGGCTATTTCAATGACTAAAACTGCTGTAATTATCGGCGCCGGTCCTGCAGGACTGACGGCGGCTTATGAACTTTTAAAGCAAACGGACATCCATCCCATTATTCTGGAAAAGGACGATATGGTAGGCGGTCTTTCCAGAACTGTCAATTTTTCCGGCAACCGCATGGACATCGGCGGTCACCGCTTCTTCACTAAAAGCCATGAGGTGCAGAACCTCTGGGACACCATCATGCCCAGAGCCTCGGCTCCTGCCATGGATGACCGCATCCTGAAAAGGGAATGTGACCTTGACCCGGCCGGAGCGGATCCCGAAAAGGAAGATGCTGTCTTCCTAAACCGTCAGCGGGTATCACGCATACTCTATCTTCATAAATTTTTTGACTATCCCGTTTCCCTGAATCCCACCACCATCAGGAACCTGGGACTTTTTCGCATGACCGGCATGGGCTTCTCCTATCTTCATTCCTGCTTCCATAAAAGGAAGGAAGTTACCTTGGAAGATTTCATGATCAACCGGTTCGGAAAAAAGCTGTACCAGACATTCTTTGAAGGCTACACGGAAAAGGTCTGGGGCAAATCACCGAAGAATCTCTCCGCCGACTGGGGCAGCCAGCGTATCAAGGGCATTTCCATCGGCGCTGTGCTGAAGGATTTTTTCCAGCGGGCTTTTCATATGCAGCCTAAAGAAGTGCAGACGTCTCTCATTGAACGCTTTTCCTACCCCAAGTACGGCCCCGGTGAATTTTATGAATGCCTCCGGGATGAGGTGCTTCGTCTGGGCGGAGAAATTCGTATGAATGCGGAAACCATTGACTTCAAAGGAACCGATGATAAAAAACTCACCTACGTACTGTATAAAGACAGGGAAGGGAACATTCAGGAAATCAAGGCAGACTACGTCCTTTCCAGCATGCCTGTCAAAGACCTGGTACAGGCTCTGCCTGATGGCTGGATTCATAAAGAGACAAAGCAGACTGCCGAAGAACTCCCCTATCGTGACTTCATGACCGCCGGCCTCTTAGTGGACCGTTTAGAGCTTAAAAATCACACTCACCATAAAACATTGAACCATATCATTCCGGACTGCTGGATTTACATTCAGGAGCCGGAGGTGAAAATCGGCCGCCTCCAGGTCTTTAATAACTGGTCTCCCTACCTGGTGAAGGACCCCCTTCACACCGTATGGATCGGCCTAGAATATTTCTGCCAGGAAGGAGACAGCCTCTGGTCTATGGACGATTCCGATTTCCTTGCCTTTGCGGAAAAGGAACTGCAGAAGATTCATGTCATCCGGCCAGGCGCCGTGAAGGAAGGTCATGTGGTACGGATACAGAAAGCCTACCCTGCCTACTATGGCAGCTATAAAGAATTTCCACTTCTGCAGAAGGAGCTGGATACCATTCCCAACCTCTACTGCATCGGACGGAACGGCCAGCACCGCTATAACAACATGGACCATTCCATGCTCACCGCCATGGAAGCGGTGAAGTTAATCGAAAAAAACATCACCGACAAAACTACTCTCTGGAAAGTGAATACGGAAACCGATTACCAGGAAATCAACACAGAGGAGGAAAAGAACAGTGAAAAGTAAAATTTCATTTGCCCTTTTTATATTTCTTATCGCTTCTATGCTTCTGCTGATTACCTCACGCTTCAATAATGATGGATGGTTCCTTCTGAACTCCGGCCGCTATGTGGAAAACTTCGGGATTCCTCATACTGAACCCTTTACCATTCATGAAGGGTTCCATTTCGTCATGCAGCAGTGGCTCTTTGCACTGGGACTGTGGAAGATTTACGAAATCGGACAGATGCAGGGTGTACTCCTCTTCACCTGGGCTATGGGAGCTGTTTTCATTTTTGTTTTCTATAAGCTTCTCCAATTAGTTGACAGCCATGACGCTGCAGTCTCCAGAATACTGACCGTAGGCGCTGCTGCACTTATGTCCGTTTATTTTACGCAAAGACCCCAAATCATATCCGGCTTTATTTTTCTCATTGAAATCTATGTCCTGGAATACTTAAAAGATAAAGAACGACCGCCGTGGGCTATTTACGGGTTGTTTTTTATTTTGTCCGCTCTGCTCATCAATTTTCATGCAGCCATGTGGCCCATGATGTCCGTCTTCATCCTTCCTTATCTGGCAGAATCAATATTTGGGGCCAGGATTCCCTGGTTCCATCATAGTTTCCTATGGAAATGGAAATACACGGCTCTTTTATGGGTTCCCATCCTTATTGCCGGATTCATAAATCCCTATGGCATAGAATCCATGACCTACGCATTCCATTCCTACGGCTATGAGCAGATTAACTCTCTCATTACAGAAATGCGGCCATTATCGCTTGGCTCGAATTCCTATTCCTCTATCATTCTGTCCATTATTCTCATTCTCACTGTAATATATGCTCGTAATCCACTGCCCCTGCATTGGATACTCCTTTTTGCCGGCACCGCTTTCATGGCATTTCTCGCTGTCCGCAGTATATTCCTCTTTCTAATTGCTGGATTATTTCCTTTGGCCTTCATTCTTCATCGATCCTCTTTCAAAAAATCAAAATCAAAAACAACAACCTGGAAACGAACTTGGCCTATGATGGTACTTATGTTTCTTGCTGCCATAGTGGGACTCCTCTTTATCCTGGAAAAATACACGATCCCTCCGGATAAGCTGGGATTGCTTATAACTATTATATGTTTCCTTCTTTTATTATCCCTGTTCTATGCTTATATCCTCTGGAAAGAAAGAACTAGGCAGAATGAAATAAGAGCCAACGCCAGAAATTTATTTTTCACCCTTGTTCTGCTTCTTCTAGCTCCTCTATTCTATCTTTACCACGATATCCCTCTGGTCAATCCGGCCCTGAAGAAAAGCATAGAAGTCATTCAGGAAGATGCTGCAGACAGACCGATTTCACTTTGGACAGGTTACAATGAAGGACCTTATGCTGAATTCCATGGATTTCCCTGCTATATAGATGCCAGAGCTGAAGTTTTCCTGCCAAAATTGAATCATAAGAAAGATGTATTTAAAGAGTACGTGAGTCTCAAAGACGGATTATTGGATTACCATGACTTCATGAGACGTTATCACTTTACCCATCTGCTCACCACCACCCAAGACCCCCTCTACACCTATCTCAAGAATGATAAAGACTACGTACTTCTATGGGATTCTGATACCGATGATTCCATCAGTGAAAAAGAGCGAAAAAATCTGAAGGAAAAATACCGGGTCTATAAATATCAGCCGGAGTAATACCCAAAATTTCTGGTTTTTAATACAAAAGCCTGCTACAGTGCATAGCAGCAGGCTTTCTTTAGTATAATAAAGAAACTTTTCCTAAAAATTTTGGATGCAGACCTTCACATTTTTGAATCTCGCGTTATTTATATAGTAGAGGGATGTGAAAGACCTGAGGAATGGAAAGACGCTCATCAAATTTTCCCAAGATGGCCATAGGGATGTATCTTTGAAGAGCGGAAGTCCATAGGTTAACCTCTTTCACTCCCCGCCTGATCAGGCAAAAAAGAAACAAAAAATCACAGGGAAATCCGGAAATGCAGTCCAAATCCTGCAGAAATGACGGGAGACTCATGCCTGGCGCGCGCCGTCGTACCCCGTACAGCAGCGGCCGTAGACCATGCAGACACCGAACTCATTGGGCAGACAGGACGCCGGATTTCCTTGTGGTGTTTTTTATTGGCATTTTTTGTCATTTCGACTGTCGGTCAGCCGCCAACAGGAAAGTCCTTCTGCATTTCTCGTTTTCCCTTGAGGGAAAGTGCCACGAAGTGGCAAAAGGGTGTACGAGGGTAATAATGATACTGATACTCCATTGCTGCTCTACGCTCGGCCAACTTCGGCTGACTTGGAGGCTCTATGCAGAGTCTCCACAAAGTGGAGAAATCTCATCTCCCCAATAGCACAAGCCACATTGTGGCATGAGATCTCTCGACTCGGAGTTTCAATAGCACCGGTCACATTTATCCCCATACCGACCTGCCGCTCCGCTCGAGATGACGGGTGCCGGGCAGCTTACCGTCATTTCAGAAGGTGACGATTGACACAAGTGCCCCCGCCCTATCGTCATTTCGACCGTAACGAAGTGGAGTGGAGAAATCTCATTCCTCAATGGCACAAGCCGCATTGTGACCGGAGATCTCTCCACTCGGAGTTTCAATAGCACCGGTTACATTTATTTCCATAACGGCATGCAGCTCCGCTCGAAATGACGGGGTGCCGGGCAGCTTACCGTCATTTCAGAAGGTGACGATTGACACAAGTGCCCCCGCCATATCGTCATTTCGACCGCAGCGAAGTGGAGTGGAGAAATCTCACGCCCCGATGGTACTGGCCGCATTGACGCAGGTACCATGCAGCCCCATCCATTGGTATTTATTTCCGAATGACCTGCCAGGCAAACTTGTAAAAATTGGGCTTTTCAAACTATGATAAAATAGATACAGAAGGAGGTGGTGCGGAAAATGGACACTGCAGAAGACAAGCTTATGGGTTATGGCGAACCCCGGTATGACCAGAGCGCGAAAAATATCCTATCCGACAAATCCATACTGGCTCACATTCTGAAAAGCACGGTTTCCGAATTCAAGGATGCTTCCATAGAAGATATTGCCAATGTCTACATTGAAGGAACACCGGAAGTCAGCCAGATACCTGTGAACCAGGACAAAACCAATGCCGTCACGAAAAAAATTCAGGGCGACCGGAATGAGGAATCGAGCCCTACCGAAGGCTGGGTCACTTTTGATATCCTTTTCCACGCCAAAGCCTCGGAATCAGGCGACCTGATTACCCTTATCATTAATGTGGAAGCCCAGAAAACACAGAGAGCCTCCACCCTTGGATATGACATACTGAAAAGGGCACTGTACTATGTGAGCCGCATTATTTCCAGCCAGAAGGAGCGGGAGTTTGAAGGCTCCGATTATAATAAAATCAAAAAAGTCTACAGCATATTCATCTGTATGGATTCTCCCAATGGCCAAAGTGCCATCAACCGCTATCGCATGAAAGAAGAGCACCTTCTTCACCGGTACAAGGCCAATCAAAAATCCTACGACCTGCTGAACGTAGTCATGATTTACCTGAGCGACGAGAAAGTCAGAAACCGTCTCATAGGACTGCTGCAGCTGCTGTTCCGGAAAGAAAATATGTCCGGCGATGAAAGAAATGAAATACTGAAAGAGAAATACAACATTCATTTGACAGAAGAACAAAGAGAGGAGCTGAACACCATGTGCAACCTGAGTGAAGGAATTGTGGATAGAGTAACTGAGAGAGTAACTAAATCCGTAACCGATTCTGTCACTAAATCCGTAAAAAGAAGCGACGCCATAGAATCTGTAAGAAATCTGATGGTCAATTTGAGGCTGGACATAAACCAGGCCATGGATGCGCTGAACGTCCCCACGGAAATGAGGGCTGACATACGTAAAGCCCTTGGAAAATAGGCTGGAGTTGAACACCATGTGCAACCTGAGTGAAGGTATTGTAGATAGAGTAACGGAAAGAGTAACCGCAAGGGTAACCGATGAAGTAACTGAACGAGTAACCAAATCTGTAACCAAATCCGTAACCAAATCCGTCAAGAGAAGCGACGCCATAGAATCTGTTAGAAATCTGATGGTTAATCTGAGATTAGACATAAACCAGGCCATGGATGCGCTGAACGTCCCTATGGAAATGAGAGCTGATGTCCGCAAGGCCCTGGGAAAATAGGCTGGAGTTGAACACCATGTGCAACCTGAGTGAAGGAATTGTGGATAGAGTAACTGAGAGAGTAACTAAATCCGTAACCGACTCCGTAACCAAATCCGTAACCGATTCTGTCACTAAATCCGTAAAAAGAAGCGACGCCATAGAATCTGTAAGAAATCTGATGGTCAATTTGAGGCTGGATATCAACCAGGCCATGGATGCGCTGAACGTCCCCACGGAAATGCGGGCTGACGTACGTAAAGCCCTGGGAAAATAGGTTAGAATTGAACACCATGTGCAACCTGAGTGAAGAAAGTGTGGATAGAGTAATAAAAGAGGTGGAATTCGCATGGCCGTGAGCCGGTAATTTTCTGTATAAAAAAGCCCTGCTTATGATGAGCAGGGTCTTTTTCTATGGAATCAAAAAATTTTCAATATTTTTCAACGCAGGAGGTAAAAAATAAACGGTCCTGCGATATGAGTAGTAGAGGGGCAGGAAAAGACTCATATTCTCATATTGTTAACTTTTACTTTTTAGGATGCCGGTTCATAAGAATCATCAATATCGGCATACAAAGAGATTTCGCCACTTCCCCCTGTAGTCCCCGACCCAGAGCCATGCCCGGAACCAGAAGATCCTCCTGGGAAATCAAATCGATTCCATTTCATTGTATGATTATTATTTTGAATATAAATTTGCTGCCCAACCATGCTTCCTTCAAACTCTACATTTGTATTGAAGTTCACTTCGCCGTTTGGCGCATAAAATAATCCTTTTGATATACCTAAATTCTGATTATATCCATCAATGGTAATATTCCCCTTTAAGGATATGACCGTTAAATGATCATTTGAAGTATAATCAGAAAAAGTCTTATCTATTATGTGAACATCACCATAGGTAATAATTACTTTATATGCCCGCCAATCATTAAATTTTGAAAAATCGGATTTTGGGTCAAGGCATATATATATCCCATTTGCATGATCTAAATCACTCCCACCGCTAACATTTCCATAAGAGCCATTTGGGCCATACTTGCCATATTGAGCCAACGAATCGTTAATATACTTGTAAATATTTTTTGTCTTAGGATTATCTTCGCTCAAATCAATATTAGGAGCGTCATCTTTATTAACATAATGCTCATTTGCATAAATGGGAGTTCCATCAGTGGTAACCAGCCTGTACCTTCCTTGATTATTTCCATTACTCCAAAGAAAAGAATCATAATCTTGGGAAGTACTAAAATCATTAGCATTAGTAATCTTTGCTTGATTGGGACCATCTATCATAACTGAGTCATTTGCATATATCTTTCCGTTAACCACAAGGCCATTACTATTAAAATGGATAGAATCATTATTTTTCCATGAGACATTATCTTTATAATGTCTCCGTAGATTATCCATTTTACTTCCGGCACCTAGAAAGGCATAACTAAAAACATCATCGCCTGCATTATCACTAATTGTCCCGGTCAAAATGCGTGCAGTAGATACGACCGCCACATGCAAACTTCCAAACCCAAACATCTTAGAAAAAGCTGTAGGTGCTTCTTCACTTACATGTAAAGTTAGTAAAAGCCCCTTCTTGGTATCTTTATCTTTAGGAAAACGATAGAAAATACCATTCTTGCTGTCATCTTTTTTATCTCTGGAAAATGGTATCCCCCCATTGTTTGCATACATATATTTATCAATGCGGTCTTCTATTTTCTTCTTATCATTGGAATCTGCCTGATACTGATAGGCTCCGGCAAGAACAGCTGCATCTGCTGCATTCTGCAGCTTCGACTTATAGGCCCAGGCGTTCCCCAAATCCACCGCAAAACCGGCACAGAGGAAAATGATAGGAATCATGAGGGCCGTGAACACCAGAAAAGCCCCCTTCTGGGCTTTGGATTTCCACATATCAAAACGCATAGGGAGCACCTCCTGAAAACAGATTATAATCCGCGAATAAGAAGCAGGACTAAGGTAGTCAGGGTAAAGTAGGGGCCGTAGGCAAAGGCACTTTTCCGTTTCTTTTTTCCAAGAAGAAGGAGCACCAGGGCCGAAAGGCCGCCGAAGATGCTGCCTGCCGCCGCCACGAAGATGAGGGCGTCAGTGCCCAGCCAGAGGCCCAGTGAGGCCATGAGCTTGATATCCCCGCCGCCCAGGGCGCCCCGGGAAAGGATGCCCAGCAGAAGGAACACCGCCCCGCCTCCGGCCGCCGCCAGGGCGTGGTCTGCAAAGAGGGCGGGGTACACTGCCGTAAGGGCCATCCCCCCCAGAGCCAGGGGAATCATCATGCCGTCGAAAAGGCAGTACTGCTCAAAGTCTGTCACTGTCATCAGGATGAGCAGGGCTGTCAGGAAAAGGAGAAAGAAGAGAGGAAGGCCGGAGGTCATGAAAAGAAATCGGATGCCGCAGGCCAGAAACAGGACGCCCAGCACATAGGGCCGCCACCGGCCCCGCCGTTCCACATCATCAGGGAAGGTCAGAATCTCCCTGTTTTTCCCATAAAGCCCCTCTATCCAGCGAGAGCCAAAGAAAGAAAGGGCCAGGGACAGAGCCGCCACTAAAAGCGCATAGAGATAAAATGAAGTCGTCATACAGTCTCCTTGTCTATTTGCTTTCATTATATCATAATAGAGCTCTTTGCGGCTCGGGTTCAAAGGAGTCAAAGGTTTCAGAGGGTTCAGAGGGTTCAGAGGGTGGTGG
>OGOP01000909.1_pt1 | contig 23540 bp, 17 predicted proteins | sample 1552591 | NCBI WGS metagenome assembly OGOP01 (sample SAMEA2580120, study PRJEB22360) | human gut metagenome | biome: human gut; feature: human-associated habitat; material: faeces | place: Denmark | collected 2008/2010 | reverse complement strand
CTGGTAATGAAGGGAACTCACAGGTTAGCCAGACGCAGGAAAGCAGTTCTAAGAGTGAAGAAAAGTCAACTAGTCAGAGTAATGACCAGTTAGAAAGTCAAATTAGTATATTTAATGGATTTACAGCACAGATACCTAAGGGATATACATTTACTGGTGGCGGTGGAAAAATAATATATAATTCGAAGGACAAGACAGACCTATATATATCAAGATCATTTGATAAAAAAAGTGTATTACCACTCACATCTGTTACGAAAGAGACTATAGTTGAAAGTATATCACAGCTTTTATGGACTGATGATGGTATTTCAGAGCAGATAAATGGGTATACAAAGGATGTTCCTGTGACAGTAGCATCAGTTACTGATACAGAGATTAATGGAATAAAGATGAAGAAGTTTGAAGGAAAGCTTACTCTAGCAAAGTCAAGTAGTGATAAGGATACGACATGGGATTGTTATATATATGGATATGTGCTTGAGGCTGGTCCTAATACTGTTGGTTTCTTCGGTCTTGAGCAGGAACAGTCACAGTCAGCAGATAAGATTGAGCTAATAAAGAAGAATATGGATGCAATGGTAAAGACAATTAAGCTTATTTAATTAAGATAATAAATTGAGAAAAGTACCATCATAATTCATAAAAATGTATATTAATTTCATACAGGGAAAATTCGCACTTGAAAAGTGATATTGACTATGTTATCATTTAACTATATGAATATCTTAAAGACTGTGAAAGAGACTTCTTTTCATGGAACCTGACAGGAAAGCGATGCCACCGACTGAAAGCATACGCAGGGAATTGATAAGAGGAACGCTCTGGAGTTGGATGGTTGAGCAGCCACGGCTGGGTAGGTCATTCCGTTACACGCGTTAAGTGCAATGAGATGAAAAGTTTAGAACTTTTCAATGCGGGTGGTACCGCGGATAACACAGTTTATTCGCCCCGGGATGTATATTACATCCTGGGGCTTTTTTGCGCGAAAAAGCATAGCAGGATGTTAGGTATTATTATTTTATTTGACAGGACATAACATTTTGCCTGTCCAGAAAAGAAAGGAGATTGCAATGGCAAACATGTACAGAGATGTTAACTTAAGTGAAGTTAATGAAAGTTACATCGGCAAGGAGTTAAAGGTTGCAGGATGGGTTGAGAACATCCGTGACCACGGAGGAGTTTCATTTATCGATTTAAGAGATATGTATGGAGTACTTCAGGTAGTACTTCGTGATACAACATTACTTGATGGTATTCATAAGGAAGAGTGTATCGCTATCGAGGGTATTATGGAGCAGAGAGATGAGGAGACATACAATCCTAAGATTCCTTCAGGAACAATTGAGCTTGAAGCTAAGAAGATTACAATACTTGGACAGGTATACCAGCAGCTTCCATTTGAAGTACAGACTTCTAAGGAAGTAAGAGAGGATGTACGTCTTAAGTACAGATATCTTGATTTAAGAAACCAGAAGGTTAAGGATAACATGATATTCAGATCAAAGGTTATCGCATTCCTTCGTCAGAAGATGACAGACATGGGATTCCTTGAAATCCAGACACCTATTCTTTGTGCTTCATCACCAGAGGGCGCAAGAGATTATATCGTACCTTCAAGAAAATATAAGGGTAAATTCTATGCTCTTCCACAGGCACCACAGCAGTATAAGCAGTTACTTATGGTATCTGGTTTTGATAAATATTTCCAGATTGCACCTTGCTTCAGAGATGAGGATGCAAGAGCTGACCGTTCACCAGGAGAATTCTACCAGTTAGATTTCGAGATGAGCTTTGCTACACAGGAAGATGTATTCAGAATTGGTGAAGAGGTTCTTACAGAAACATTTGCAAAATTCGCACCAGAAGGATATGAAGTTACACAGGCTCCTTATCCAATCATCAGCTACAAGCAGGCAATGCTTGAGTTTGGTTCAGATAAGCCAGATCTTCGTAATCCACTTAGAATTATCGACCTTTCAGAGTTCTTCAACAAATGTACATTCAAGCCTTTCCAGAACAAGACTGTAAGAGCAATCAATGTACATGCAAAGCTTTCAAAGGGACAGCATGAGAAGTTACTTAAGTTCGCTACAGGAATCGGAATGGGCGGACTTGGATACCTTGAGGTTCTTGAAGACGGAAGCTACAAGGGACCAATTGATAAGTTCATTCCAGAAGAGCTTAAGGGAGAAATCAAAGACCTTGCAGGACTTCAGCCAGGAGATACAATCTTCTTTATCGCTGATAAGGAAGACAGAGCAGCATACTTTGCAGGACAGATCAGAAACGAACTTGGTGAGAGACTTGACCTCATTGAGAAAAATGCATACAGATTCTGCTACGTTAATGACTTCCCAATGTTTGAAAGAGATCCAGAAACTAAGAAGATTGGATTTACACATAATCCATTCTCAATGCCACAGGGTGGACTTGAGGCACTTAATACAAAAGATCCACTTGATATCCTTGCATACCAGTATGATATTGTCTGCAACGGTGTAGAGTTATCATCAGGCGCAGTTCGTAACCATGACATGCAGATAATGGTTAAGGCATTCGAAATTGCCGGATATGACGAAGAAGTATTAAAGGCAAAATTTGGAGCATTATACAATGCATTCCAGTTTGGTGCACCACCACACGCAGGTATGGCACCAGGTGTTGACCGTATGATTATGCTCCTTAGAAATGAAGAGAATATCCGTGAGATAATTCCATTCCCAATGAGCGGAACAGCACAGGATTTAATGTGCGGAGCACCAAATGAGGTAACAGAGCAGCAGCTTAGGGAAGTTCATATTAAGGTTAGGGATTAGGAGGCATACGGACGACTGCGAGGTTTATAAGTTCACCGCAAGGCACGCTCTCGCTGCGAGCGACAAGTAGCGAAAGCGTGTCTTGTGATGATTTATCCAATTTCTCCAGGCGTATATAACGACAACGAAAGGAGACGCACACATGGCTAATGTAATTAGTGATGAGACAATTGAGTATGTTGGTATCCTTGCCAAGCTTGAACTCTCTGATGAAGAGAAGGAAGCTGCCAAGAAGGATATGGCTAGCATGCTTGATTATATTGACAAGCTCGGAGAGCTTGATACTACAGGGGTAGAACCTATGTCACATGTGTTCCCTGTTAATAATGTAATGAGAGAAGATGTTGTTACTAATGGTGACGGAAGCGAGGCAACTCTTGCTAATGCACCTGAATGTAATGAATCAGGATTTATTGTACCTAAAACTGTTGAATCATAGAAAGGACGCATATGAGTTTATTAGATTATACAGCTGTTGAACTGGCTGCTAAGATTAAAGCGGGTGAGACAACAGCAACAGAGGCTATGGAAGCTGTTATTGCACAGATTGAAAAATCTGAAGATGAGCTTAACTGCTATGTCACATTTGACAAGGAAAAAGCTCTTGCAGCAGCTAAGAAAGCAGATGAGGATATCAAGGCAGGTAAGCTTACAGGACCTTTGGCCGGAGTACCATTTGCAATCAAAGATAATATGTGTACAGAGGGCATGCTTACTACATGCTCATCAAAGATACTTGGTAATTTCGTTCCAACTTACACAGCAGACGCTGTAGAAAGACTTCAGAATGCCGGAGCTGTAATTATCGGAAAGACTAACATGGATGAATTCGCGATGGGTTCTACAACTGAGACAAGTGCATTTGGTGCAACTAAGAATCCACGCAATCCTGAGCATGTACCTGGTGGTTCATCAGGTGGTTCAGCAGCAGCTGTAGCAGCTAATGAGTGCTTTGCAGCACTTGGTTCTGATACAGGTGGATCAATAAGACAGCCAGCTTCTTACTGTGGTGTTGTAGGCTTAAAGCCAACTTATGGAACAGTTTCACGTTACGGACTTATCGCTTATGGTTCATCATTAGACCAGATTGGACCTTTATGTAAGGATGTAACTGACTGTGCAACTATTATGGAAGCTATCGCAGGCAAGGACGATAAGGACTCAACATCAATTGGAAGAGATGATTATTCATTTACAAAGGCATTAGTTGATGATGTTAAGGGAATGAGAATCGGTATTCCAAGAGATTATTTTGGAGAAGGTCTTGACCCTGAGGTTAAGGAAGCTGTTCTTAACGCTGCCAAAGTTCTTGAGAGCAAGGGCGCAATCGTCGAAGAGTTTGATTTAAGCCTTGTTGAGTACGCAATTCCTACTTACTATACAATCGCAGCAGCAGAAGCAAGCTCTAACCTTGAAAGATTCGATGGTGTTAAATACGGATACAGAACTAAAGAATACGAAGGACTCCACAACATGTACAAGAAGACACGTTCAGAGGGCTTTGGACCAGAGGTTAAGAGAAGAATTATGCTCGGTTCTTTCGTATTAAGTTCAGGATATTATGACGCTTATTATCTTAAGGCATTAAGAGTTAAGGCTCTTATTAAGAAAGCATTTGATGAAGCATTTGCAAAATACGATGTAATTCTTGGACCTGTTGCACCTACAACAGCACCAAAGCTTGGTTCATCACTTTCTGACCCTATTAAGATGTATCTTGGAGATATCTATACTATCTCTGTAAATCTTGCCGGACTTCCGGGACTTTCTGTTCCATGCGGTAAGGACAAGAATGGTCTTCCAATCGGCTTACAGCTTATTGGCGACTGCTTTAAAGAAAATAACCTTATCCGTGCGGGCTACGTTTATGAGCAGGCACGAGGAAGATTTGAATAGGAGGGAGGCATAAGTATGAAAGATTATGAAGTTGTAATCGGACTTGAAGTCCATGTTGAATTAGCTACTAAGACAAAGATTTTCTGTGGATGCTCAACTGAGTTCGGCGGAGCGCCTAACTCACATACTTGCCCTGTGTGTACAGGTATGCCGGGTTCTCTTCCTGTTCTTAATAAGAAGGTTGTAGAATATGCAGCAGCAGTAGGACTTGCAACTAACTGTACAATTACACAGGACTGCAAGTTTGACAGAAAGAATTATTTCTACCCTGATAACCCACAGAATTATCAGATTTCACAGCTTTATCTTCCAATCTGCCGTAACGGTCATGTTGATGTTACATTATCAGATGGAACAGAAAAGACAATAAGAATCCACGAGATTCATATGGAAGAGGATGCAGGAAAGCTTGTTCATGATGAGTGGGAAGGCGTGTCATATGTAGATTATAACCGTTCAGGTGTGCCTCTTATCGAAATCGTTTCTGAACCAGACATGCGTTCAGCAGAAGAAGTTATTGCTTATCTTACTAAGTTAAGAACAACAATCCAGTATCTTGGTGCTTCTGACTGCAAGCTTCAGGAAGGTTCTATGAGAGCAGATGTCAACCTCTCTGTAAGAGAGCGTGGTTCAAGCGAGTTCGGGACAAGAACAGAAACTAAGAACCTCAATTCATTTGCAGCTATTGAAAGAGCAATCAAGGCCGAGACAGCTAGACAGATTGACTTAATCGAAGCAGGCGAGAAGGTTGTACAGGAAACAAGAAGATGGAATGATGACAAGGAATATTCATATGCTATGCGTTCAAAAGAAGATGCGCAGGATTACAGATATTTCCCAGATCCAGACCTTGTTCCAATTCACATCAGTGATGAGTATTTAGCAGAGCTTAAGGCAAAACAGCCAGAGTTCAAGGACGAGAAGAAGGCACGTTATATTGAAGAATTCGGACTTCCTGAATACGATGCAGAGATTCTTACAGATTCTAAGAAGTTCACAGAAATCTTTGAGGAAGCTACAGCAATCTGCAACCAGCCAAAGAAGGTTTCTAACTGGATTATGGGTGAGACAATGCGACTCATGAAGGAAGAATCAGCTAAGACTGGAAGAGAATTCAGAGCCGAGGAATTAACATTTTCACCTGAAAGCCTTGCCAAGATTATTACTCTTGTTGAGAAAAAGGAAATCAACAATGCAGCAGCTAAGGAGATATTTGAGCATGTATTTGCTGAAAATGTTGATGTTGACGCATATGTTGAGGAGCACGGTTTAAAGCAGGTTAATGATGAAGGCGCACTCAGAGCAACAGTTGAGAAGGTTATTGCTGATAACCCACAGTCAGTTGCTGATTATAAAGGCGGCAAAAAGCAGGCAATCGGCTATCTTGTCGGACAGACAATGAAGGCAATGCAGGGCAAGGCTAATCCGGGAATGGTAAATGCTTTGTTACAGGAGCTTTTAAAGTAACACATGAACTTAAAACCAAAAGGAGATGTGGAATGAAAAAAGTTAATTTTGATGTAAAACTCCCAGCATTTGTTGACAGAATAGTATATGTTGACAACTATGGTGCAAGACCATACTGCTATACTATTGAAGATGCATCAAGAAATGCTGATGCTATAAACAGGGCTATTAACTATATCTCGGAAAAGGGTGGCGGAACTGTTGTGATTCCTGAGGGAATCTGGTTTACAGCGCCAATCGAGATTAAGAGCGATGTTGAGTTAAGAATTGAGAAGAATGCAATACTTAAATTTTCTAAAGATATTGACCAGTATCCACTTATTATCACTAACTATGAAGGTCAGGAGTGTATAAGAGCCAAGTCTCCTATCACAGCTGAAAATGCTATTAACATCGGTATAACCGGTGGCGGTGTTATTGATGGAAGCGGTGATCTGTGGCGCCCTGTAAAACAGTTTAAGTTGACTGACAGACAGTGGGAAGCTCTTATGAAAAAGAGCCAGTATACAATTGATACTAAAGAGGGCGGCATATGGATGCCGACAGAAAGCTCATTTAAAGGTAATGAGCATAATATCCAGCTTGACGTTGAGAATGCACTTGAGAAAGCAAGCGAATATTATGATTTCTACAGACCTGTAATGGTAAGTCTTCGTCACTGTAAAAGAATTCTTCTTGATGGTGTAACATTTATGAATTCACCGGCATGGAATATACACCCATTTTTCTGTAAGAATCTTACAGTAAGAAATGTTACGGTGAGCAATCCATATTATGCGCAGAACGGTGATGGAATTGATGTTGAATCATGCAAGAAGGTTCATATACATAACTGTACATTTGAAACAGGTGATGATGCAATCTGTTTAAAGTCAGGCAAGAATGCCGTGGCAAGACAGATTGAAGGACCTTGTGAGGATGTATATATCCATGACTGCCTTGTTAATAAGGGACATGGCGGTTTCGTTATCGGAAGTGAGATGAGTCGTGGTATTAAAAATGTACTGGTAGAGAATTGTACTTTTCTTGGAACTGATGTTGGAGTCCGCATGAAGAGCGCGCTTGGACGAGGCGGAGTTATCGAAAATATTAATATAAAGAATATTAATATGGTTGATATTAAGGAACAGGCAATAATTCTTACAATGTCATATGTGCTTAATTTGCTTAACAGAAATGAAGAGATTAACGGAATTGACAAAGACGACATTCCTTATATTAAGAATATTAATTTCGAGGGAATTAATTGCCTCGGAGCAAAGGAAGCGGTTGTTATTGAACCGTTAAAGGATATGCCGGAGACAATCGCTGACATACACATTAAGGCTTCATCATTTGTTACAAGTGGTGAGAATCGTGTTGGATGTGATTGTCTTACAAGCGAACAGACAACTTATGAGATATTATAAAGAAATCCCGGCAGCACTGATATATGTGCTGCTGGGATTTATGCGTTGTGTATTAATTTTTCTTTTCTGCTTGGGCTGCTAATAATTGTTCGTATTTAGCTTTCCACTTTTCGGTTTCTGATATTTCATTTTGCAATTTTATGTGTAATTCAGTTTTTTCTCTTGTGAGATTTTCCTTATCTTCCTCTAGTTTCTTCAATTTATCTTGCATATGTTTTTCTTCAATCTCAGCCCGTCTTCGTGCTTCACACTGCTGGCGGATTGTTTCGTCACTATTAAGCTCATACAAAGTCTCTGCTGCATCTTTCATATATTCATTACTCTGAACAGCCATACGCAACTCCTCCCATGTCTTAGCCTTGAAGACAGTGGCCCATGTGTCTATTCCATAAGCCTTGTCTTCATCACTCGCCATATCTATCTGAGTTAAGTCTAACACACTGATACCAAGTTTGTCACTATACCTTCTGTGAGTTTTCTTATTCAATAGTTCAAATTCAGCGTAGAATTCCGGTGAGTCTTCAAATAAAGTATAATCAAGAATACCAATATTGATAACAGGTTTAATATCTTCGTATGCGTCACCTTTATTAAGCTGGCTGAAGTCTGAACATAAATAACATAATGCCCTGTTTTCCCAGTTGTGCAGATTATTAACCTGCATCTCAAGATTAAGCATTCTGCTGTTATTAAGCAGAATATTTACATCAAGTATAAATGTTTTGGCATTAATGCTTTCACCTAATATTATAGGATTGGTTATTTCAATATCCTTAATATCTTCAGGGTTAAGATGCAGCAATGCACTTGCTAGTCCAATCAGTGTTTTTCTGCTTTTTTGCAGTATTGCTCGAAACATGTAATCGTTGGTCAGACCATAATCAATATTTCCGGTTGCCTCCATAATAGGTGTAGTATTCCCCATAAAATTCCTCCTCTATTCATTTAGTGACTTGTTTTGTGGATATTATTGGCGAAATGTAAAACCTGCCAGACAGTTAAATATAATATTTAACATAATTGTATAATAACATGAAATATATTCTAATGCAATACACAATAGAAAGAAAATATTAAATAGATACGGTATTTAATGAGAACAATTAAAAAGTTGCATGTTATTCATTATTAGATTGAATGGCATGCAACTTTTTCCATTGTGTCATAATTTTTCTTTTCTGCTTGGGCTGCTAATAATTGTTCGTATTTAGCCAATGACTCTTATATTGTATTAGTTGCCAACTTCGTCCTGAATCAGTTCCAACGCATATACGTCAACACTCAGGTACTGGTCTTTGTAAAGAATCGCAGGGCATTTTACTATAGACAGTTCTTCAGAAGAACCATCTTTATATTGTATGTTGAGTACATACTGGACAGATGAATCGGTATCGTCATAGAAAGTAACCGGGTGTGATGGCGTGAAAGCTAAAGCGTCTGTTAAACTTTTAAGTTTATTTCCATCAAAAACGGCAGTCTTATGATTAGACCTGTTGGTGACGGTAATGCTGTCAGCATTGGCTATGTTAATTGTTACAAGACTTTTATTATAAATGTTGTCGAGATAATCTATAACATTTCCTGCTGATTTTCCAAATGGACGGTAAGTTATGTTGTTAATTGTGACTTTGTTGTCAAGCACAATAATTCTGTTAGTACGATTGTCCGCGCTGGTATATAATATTCTGTAAGTCCATCCAGATGCAGGCGGATACAGCCATGGCATAACAGTTATATCGTCTATCATGTCAATTAACTTGGATTTCTCATCTTGTGTCAGGCTGATTTCGTTGCCTTCTTTTACAACAGAAAAATCTTCTGTGTCTGATAAGCTGAGTTTAATGTGACGAGGTCTTAATAATATTATTAAAAGAATTAGTAAAACTGTGCCAATTATGAGGAGTAACTTTTTCTTATTCATAATAATTACCTCCTTTTGAGGGGATGACTATTGTGACTTTTTATTCATTCTCAATCTTAGCTTCGTATTCATCAAAGATATAACCAAGAATCGGTGCCATACCAACGAATTCGCAGCCATAAAGATAATTGTCAGTGCCCTCAATCGGCTGGCTTCTTATAATCTTGACAACACTGTAAAGAGTATCTGTTTCAGAACCAAGATTAAGTGCAGCATTAAAATAAAAGTTGATAGGTAACATGCTCTTTGATTCAAATGCAATTCCACCTTCAGATATATTGATAACTTTAATAGGAGAATCAAGATTTTTAATCTCCATGTTATCCTGCTTAAATAAAGATGAAACATTGAGCGACAGGTCTGCTTTCATTCTTTTAAATCTTCTCTTTTCAATTCCATTTTCCATAATAAATCTCCCATCTAAATGTTATTATCCAAGTGAATAGTACACTTCTAAAAACTGACTATATTTATATTTTTAATAATACACTTTAATGAGGTAATGCGCAATGTATTATTGCAAAAGATAAAGTCTATTGATTTTGAATGGACGCTGGTATATAATATTTTTGTTTGTTTTTAAACCGCATAAATACTACGGTTTGATAACTTTTTAACTAATAATTATATTAAGAAGAAAAGGATGGATGAACTCATGGGAAAATGTGAATTACTCTATGAAGGAAAAGTAAGAGAAGTATATGATTGCGATGACAAGCTTGTTATGGTCGCTACAGACCGTATCTCAGCATTTGATCACATTTTAAAGAATAAGGTTACAGAAAAGGGAGCAATTCTTACACAGATGTCAAAGTTCTGGTTTGATTATACTAAGGACGTTGTTGCTAATCATATGGTTTCAGTTGATGTTAATGACATGCCAGAGTTCTTCCACAAGGATGAATATATTGGAAGAAGCATGCTTTGCAAGAAGCTTACAATGCTTCCTGTTGAGTGTATCGTAAGAGGATATATAACAGGTAGTGGCTGGGCAAGCTACAAGGAAAACGGAACAGTCTGTGGAATTAAGCTTCCAGAGGGACTTAAGGAATCAGAGAAGCTTCCTGAACCAATCTACACACCAAGTACTAAGGCTGAGATTGGCGACCATGATGAGAATATTTCATTTGAGAAGAGTATTGAGGTTCTTGAAAAGAAGTTCCCAGGTAAAGGTCTTGAGTATGCTACTAAGATTAAGGATGCAACTATAACTCTTTACAAGAAGTGTGCAGAGTACGCTTTAAGCAAGGGTATTATTATTGCAGATACTAAGTTTGAATTTGGTCTTGATGAGAATGGAGAGGTAGTTATCGGTGATGAGATGCTTACACCAGACAGCTCAAGATTCTGGCCATTAGAAGGATATGAGGCAGGAAAGAGCCAGCCATCATATGACAAGCAGTTTGTAAGAGACTGGTTAAAGGCTAATCCAGACAGTGATTATTTACTTCCAGATGATGTAATCGAGAAGACTGTTGAGAAGTACAAGGAAGCATATAAGCTTCTTACTGGTAAGGATTTTTCCCGCAAATAATCACAGTCGATAAGGAATGGAGAATTATGAATCAGATTGATATTAATGACAGCCACTATGCTGAAGATGAACTTCATGAGGAATGCGGAGTCTTTGGTGTATATGACTTTGACGGCAATGATGTTGCATCTACAATTTATTATGGCCTTTTTGCCCTTCAGCACAGAGGACAGGAAAGCTGCGGTATAGCAGTCAGTGATACAGAAGGACCTAAGGGAAAGGTTCTTTCATACAAGGATATGGGACTTGTTAATGAAGTCTTTAATCCTGAAAAGCTTGAAAAGCTTAATGGTAATATAGGTGTCGGACATGTAAGATATTCAACAGCCGGAAGTAGCAGCCGTGAGAATGCGCAGCCACTTGTTCTTAACTATGTTAAGGGAACTCTTGGTATGGCACATAACGGTAATCTTCTTAATGCGGTTGAACTGCGTGAAGAGCTTTCTTATACAGGAGCTATCTTCCAGACAACTATTGATTCAGAGGTTATTGCTTACTTAATCGCAAGAGAAAGACTTAATGTTCCTACTGTTGAGGGAGCTGTGTTAAATGCGATGAAGAAGATTAAGGGTGCTTATTCACTTATCGTAATGAGTCCTAGAAAGCTTATCGGAGCAAGAGACCCATTTGGTTTCAAGCCATTATGTATCGGTAAGAGAGATAATGCATATTTCTTATCATCAGAGACATGTGCACTCGATACTGTAGGTGCAGAGTTTGTAAGAGATGTTGAGCCTGGTGAAGTTGTTACTATCACTAAAGACGGAATCAAGTCTGATAAGTCACTCTGCCAGAAAAATACAGCAAGATGTATATTTGAATACATATATTTTGCAAGACCAGACAGCAAGATTGACGGAATGGGCGTATATGAGTCAAGAATTAATGCAGGTAGAATCTTAGCAAAGACTCATCCTGTAGAAGCTGATATTGTTGTAGGTGTTCCAGAATCTGGTAATCCGGCAGCACTTGGTTTCTCAATGGAATCAGGAATTCCTTATGGTAATGCATTTATCAAGAATAACTACGTTGGACGAACATTCATCAAGCCTAAGCAGGAACAGAGAGAATCAAGCGTTAAGGTTAAGCTGAATGTACTTAAGGAAGCAGTTGCAGGCAAGAGAGTTGTCATGATTGATGACTCGATTGTACGAGGAACAACAAGTGCAAGAATTGTTAATCTTCTTAAGGCAGCAGGTGCTAAGGAAGTTCATGTAAGAATAAGTTCACCGGCGTTCCTTCACCCATGTTATTTTGGAACAGATATTCCTTCGGAAGACCAGCTTATCGCATCAGGTCATTCTGTAGATGAAATCTGTGAAATTATCGGAGCAGATTCATTAGGCTATCTTGAGGTTGACAAGTTAAGTGAGATGATATGTGGACAGACAGGTTACTGTGACGCATGTTTTACAGGCAATTATCCAATTGAGCCGCCTAAGATTGATATCCGTGGCGAGATGGGCTGATTTGGTAGGTGTTTTTTAGCAGAATAATAGAATATATGACACAAGATGCCTACTAAAAGCATGGAATATGTTATTTAGTAGGCATTTTTAGTAAAAATGTAGCACTATTATAATAGTCACAAACGAAATTTACCTACTAAATTGCTGAATATGCGACTATTTATAGGTATCATGACAACAAGCAAAGAAAATCAGGCTAAAGCAAACAGAAATTAACAGTTTCAAAGTGTATCATGACAATAATTACAAGAAAAGGGGAACAGGATGAGTTATTTTCCGTTTTTTAGAGAAATAGAAGGGGAGAAATGCCTTGTTATCGGTGGCGGTAAGGTGGCAGCAAGAAAGATAAGTAGGCTGAAGGGCTTTGGCGTGAAGATTAAAGTTGTTGCACCGTCTATAGTTTCTGACATAGAGGCAGTGGTGCAGGCTTGCGATAATATAAGTGTTGAAAGAAGAATATTCACACCACAAGATATTGAAAATGCGGACTTTGTTATCGCGGCAGCAGGTGAAGAAGCGGATAAAGAAGCTGCCAGATTGTGCAAAGAAAAGGGTATTCCTGTAAATGTTGTGGATAACCAGGAGCTGTGTGATTTTATATTTCCTTCACTTGTGCAGAAGGGTGATATGGTTGCAGGCTTTGTTACAGGTGGGAAGAGTCCGCATGTTGCAGCTAAGTTAAGAAGAGATTTTGAAGCAAATGTATCTGATAATATAGAGAGCATATTAGATTATCTTTCAGAGGTCAGGACACTTGCTAAAGAAAAGATAGATGATGACAGAAAAAGAGCAGCATTTATAAGAGAAATTTCTGAATTCTGCATGAAAGCAGACAGAGTGTGCAGCAGCAAGGAAGAAAATGCATTTTTACAGAAATATCTTGATAATGGAAGCGGGAAGATACTGCCGGGAGCGGCACTTGTTGGTGCAGGCTGCGGTTCATATGAATTAATTACACTCAAAGGTCTGTCAGAGATAAGAAGGGCAGAGGTTATAGTGTATGATGATTTGATTGATGAGCATCTGCTGGAATTTGCACCGGAGAGCTGTGAGCTTATATACGCCGGAAAGAGGAGTGGCAGACATTCCAAGGCACAGGAGGAGATTAATGAGCTTCTTGTAGAAAAAGCTCTTGAAGGCAGATATGTTGTGAGACTAAAAGGTGGTGACCCTTATGTGTTTGGCAGGGGCGGCGAGGAAGCACTTGCGCTCAAAGTACATGGCATACCTGTACATGAAGTTCCGGGGGTTACATCAAGTATCGGTCTGTGTGGAATGGCGGGAATTCCGGTGACACACAGGGGTGCAAGCCGTGGATTTCATGTGATTACAGGACATACGGCTGATAATCTGCCACCGGAGATTGAAGAAATCAGGTGGAAATCATATGCGCAGCTTGATGAAACATTTGTATTCCTTATGGGATTAAAGAGTATAGACATGATTACGGAAAAGCTGATGAGATATGGAAAGTTGTCAGATACGCCGGTTGCGGTAATTCACGGTGAGAATACAGATGGTACATATGTAAAGCTTGTCGGAACACTTTCGGATATTGCAGAAAAAGTAAAGACAGCAGACTTCCCATCACCAGCTATTATAGTTGTTGGCGAGGTTGCGTCACTGGAATTGACGGATTAGCAGAAACTTAAGATGCGCTGAAAAGTAGCACAGGAATAGAGGTTAACATGGATAAAGACAGACTTGACAGACAGATAGAGTTTATAAGAGAGATTGATAAGGAAAAGAGCATTGGCAGACAGACGTATCTGGCGGATGCGTCAAGAAAGGAAGATGACGCTGAGCATGCATGGCATATGGCAATTATGACTGTGCTGTTGTCTGAATATGCCAATGAAAAGATTGATGTGCTCCGCACAATGACAATGCTTCTTATACATGACCTTGTAGAGATAGATGCAGGCGATACATATGCTTACGATGAGAATGCTAAGAAGACACAGCGTGAAAGAGAGTTAAAATGTGCCGACAGAATATTCAGTATTCTTCCAGAAGACCAGGGAAAATATATGCGTGAATTGTGGGAGGAATTCGAGGCACAGGAAACACCAGAGGCAAAGTTTGCAAGAACTATGGATAACTTCCAGCCTGTAATTTTAAATGATGCTTCAAAAGGAAAAAGCTGGGCAGAAAAGGGTGTGCATCTTAGCCAGATATTAAAAAGAAATGCACGAACAGGAGAAGGCTCAGAAGAACTCTGGAAATATTCATATGAGAAACTTATAATGCCTAATGTGAAAAAAGGGAATATTAAAGAGGATTAAAATAGTAGAAATTCGAGTTAAGGGGGTAAAATTTACAAAAAAGTAAAAAAATACCCCCTTAACTTGAAAATGTCAAGTAAAAATTACAATTTTTTATTGTATTTATTTTAATACAATATTTACTGAAGTAAAATAGTGTAAATAGGATATTTTAAGACATAGAAAACAGGCTAGTGACAGTTCAGATGTCCGAACTATTACTAGCCTATATTAGAATATAGAACCATAGTTCAGATATTAAGTCTAAGCATATCAAACGAACTTTTACCATTGAACATTCTACGAGGTAAAGTATTAATCCAGTCCTGTATATACTTTATATATTCATCAGTATAATCTGATATATCCTCACCCTTGTTAATAAATCGTCTTATAAGCCTGTTAGCATTTTCATTGCTTCCCCTTTCATTACTTCTATAAGGGTGACAATAAAACAGGTTATTTTTAATGAATATGTTAAAATCAACATCATTCATAAGAACATCACTATTCTGTGAAAATTCAACTCCATTATCACAGGTTATTGACTTAAAATAATTGTAAAATGTATCACCAAGTTTATTTTTAAGGTTTATTAATGTATCCCATGTTGAGTTACATTCTTTAGAATTCATTCGATAAATAACTTCAAAGCGTGTTTTTCTTTCCGTCAATACAAGCAATACCTGTTTTGTTCCCTGTTTTCCAACAACTGTATCAAGTTCCCAATGTCCGAAAGAATCACGCTTTAAAACTTCCCTGTCTCTATCATCAATTAACTGTTTATGCGCATTGTTCTTTTTACCCTGTCTTTTTTCTCTTGTTTTCTTAGACATTTTATATATTCTAAGTTCTTTAGAGGTATGTAACAATACATCATTGTCACGATAATTAATCAAAGTTGATAAGCAAAAATTAATATCATTTCTTTCTTGCTTAACAATCTGATAAGCAGAGTAAGGAGAATATTTTTCTATGTACATCAAATCGTCTAAACGGGAAGCAAGTTCAAGATTGTTTCCAATTAATAAATTACGACCGCAATTACTCATATTATTCTCATATTTTCGTTGAGCAACATCAGCTTGATAGACAGTGTATTCTCTTAATTCACTATCTAACAGAGTAACAAGCCCCCTGTAATATTCATTGTAAATAGTTTTAAGAGATTTATTAAAATACTGTGATAACTGTTTAAAAGAATATCCGACTTTATTCAAAAGACTTTCAAAGATATATCTATCTCTTAAAGTAAAATGTTTGCCCATAAAATCACCCCTCACTGATTTCATTAGTTCAGATGTCCGAACTAATAACGAACATCAATATATTTTATTTTACCGCGGTATGATGATGAAATTTCTTTATAGTACATTAAATCATTGTCAAACGCTTTTTTAATATAATCGTCTATATTGTCAAAATCAATATTAAAATACTCCTCAATAGGCTTGCTAACAGTGGAACGGCTAACCCAGTACCTACGGCGATTAAGAGTATTAGCACATAAATCTTTAGTTATGTATTTTGTCATGTAATAAGCGATTTTAGTAGAAGATTCTGCATTATGTTCCAACTCTATTGCAGTACTATAACCAAAACGCCATTGATTTATAACATATATTTGCTGTCCGTTTTTAGTGAAAACTTGAGTTACTTCATCATCAGAATTTTTATGACAAAAAGGTGATAATTGTAAACTCCCAATATTCGACATAACAGCGTGGAAGTGATAACTCTTTTTATCTTCGTGCAATTCCGGCACAACAACATACATCAAATCATGCGCATATCGTTCTTTTAAGTGTTGTAGCCACTTAGATAATTTTTGAGATACTTCGTAAAAGTCTGTTCTATCAACAAGCCGAGGATTGAAAGTAAAAGTACAAAAATACTCCCACTGATTTGATAATAGATATTCAAGTATTGTTTTCTTGGTTCGTTGAGTTGAAGAGTAAGCAGAAGCAGAACGGCGCTTATACCTTAACTTTTCGATTTCTTTTTCTGCCTTTTCTGTATCATCACCATAATACTCTTTTAAATATTCCTCTTTCTCTTTGATTTCTTCCTGTACCTGTTCAGATGTCCGAACTAAAGACTTATATTTCTTTTCGCCTTTCTTAACAGAATTATCATAAACCTTAACTTGCATATGATTTTTATAATAACTAATTTTTGTATTGTATATTTCCATTATCGTTTAACTCCTCATTTCACCAACCCACAACAAACAAAAAAACGGTGCAAGTGTAAAGAAATATTAATATCGTATATACAATTTTACAAAATCTGAAATCAATTGCTATAATAAGGTTTAGAGGGAATTAATGGATAATTAGACTAGCAAAAAAATTTTTGTATAAGTCTTAAAACAAAATAAGTAAAAATAGTAGGGGTAAAAATCATGGTAATCAGACCAATTTCACCTATATCTTATGCAAATGGATATAACAAGGTAAGTTTTGAAAGTAGAAAACATAAACGTGGTGATGAAAATTATTCTAATCCAATTCGTCAAAAACTGGCAGTTCCGCTAGCCGCAACGATAATTGCAATAAACTCTCTTTCTGCAACTTCAAAACCGCTAGATAGAATAGACATTAATGAACCGAATAAAATAGAAATGGTTGACGGAATGCAACAATCTTCAAGAGTGGTTGCTTCTAAAACATTTGCAAAAGAATATGATCCGGCATTAGGAAGTTACACGCCAAAAGTAAAATTGATTAATACAAAAGGCGGTTCAGGGTTTGATAAAATCGAGTATTCATTAGTAATGCATGACAGAAACAATTATGATAGCAAATTAGGTGAAGTTGTTGGTGTAAACAACTCAAAACTTACGATTGTTGGCGATGATGGATCTAGAGGACATACAATTACATCAAAATCTTTGAAGATAAAGGGTGGTGTATCAGATGAACTTTCGGTAAAACCTGAGCAGATTAAATATATTGAAGATGCGATAAAATCTTCTGATAATCACGGCAATGCCAAAATGTATAATTACAATGGCGGAATTCGTATGACATACAGAGAACTTCAAAACGTTCCAAACGGTGATATTCTGAAAAATGCTAAGCCGGCAGTGTCTTCTTTTGGGAAAAAATGTGCAGAAGGACGACTTGATGGTGATAATGGCACATATACGTTAAGAGCATATTCACCTGATGGAAGTGATGCAAATGTTGACGATATTACAATTCAGAAAAACGGATATCCAGAACTCCAAGTAAGAGGAATTTATGTGGAAAATGCCGTGTTTAACAAAAATTGTGCAAATGAACAAAATTTGTCATATGGAAAAATTGCATTAATGGGCGATGATAAAAATGGAAAACGTCAATTATTCTTTATTCAAGATGATATGCTAACTGCAAAATTGATTAGGTTTATTGAACAAAATGATTTATCAAAAAATATTAACGGAATAATTGAAATTCAAAATAATAATGCCAGCTACCTTGTAGTAGAAGAAGCAATAATGCCAATTATTGAATAATTGTAACAAATTGTAAATATTTGAAAACATGCTGAAATTGTGCGTTTTGGCATGTTTTTACATGAATAGTGTTAAAACAGAGAGCTATAAAATGAGTTTAGATATTGAGAATAAAAGTAATATAAGAATGCCACAAAGTGGGGCTAGTGTACTTTCTACATCAACAAGCACATCTAGCGCATCCAAATCTGCTCCAATTCAGATGATTGATAGTTCCAAAAATGAACTACTAAAAAAATTAGGAATTACTTTAGATCAATATAATGCTATTAAGGCGCAACATCCAGATTTTGACACCCTACCACTTGTTAAACAATTGGATATTGTAAAAACTCCGATTGCTCCAAAAGCTGATTTAAAAGTAAATAATTTAGAAAAACAAGATGTAAAAGTTGAGAAACCTTCTGTTTCAACTTCTGAAAATAAAGATATTAAAGCTGAATATAACAAAAAAAATTTGGTCGGCAAGACAGAAATCTGTTATTCAGAAGTTGCAAGAAATATATATATTTATGGTGTAAAAGATAAAGATAAAGTTATTGCAAATGCTCATTCTAAAGAAGAATGGGATAAACTTTCTGATAAAGAAAAAGAAGCTGAAGTAACTAAAGTAAAGGCTTTTATTGATAATGACGAAAGATTAAAAAACATAAAAGATAAATATAATGATAAAGTTCCTGAAAATACAAAAGAAATTATAATTGATGGCATCATGAGGGCTATTCAGGCTGCAAATGCAGAAGGTGTTTCTATTGTTGATTTCATGAAAAAAGATGAATATGAAAGAAAAGAATTAATTGAACAATATCTTTTTGAAGAAAAAGAATTTAACCCTTCTAATTTAAACAAAAACGATGAAGAATATTTGTCTCAATCAAAAATGTTGAAAAGTGAAGTTACCAAATTTCTTGAACAAAAAACAGGCGAAAAGATTGGTGATATTCTTGATACAAAAAGTGTTGGGCTATATGTTAAATATTACAATTTATCAGAAGATGAATTGTTGCATTCTGCATTGAAAGAAAAAGTTAAAAACGGCGAAAAACTAACAGATGTTGAACAAAAACAATATGCAAGATACAACGAAATGATGGCTGAACCAAGCAATCAACAAATTGTTAAGGAAGCAAAAGCTCAAAATCTATTAGAGTTGGATAAAGAATATAATTCTCTATCTGTAAAAATTAAAAATGGTGAAGCTTTATCTCCAGAAGAACAAAAAGCGTATAATATTTTAAAAGAAACATTAAATACTGACGAAAATAAAGAGTTAAGAAATTTTGGCAAACTTATGCCACAACCTCAAACAGATTACGAGAAGAAAGTTGCTGCAGATGTTGAAAATTATAAAGCTCAAACAAAAGAATATGTTCATGGCTCTGATTTAGAGGCTGGTACTGTTATTTCGTATATCGAAAATAAGACAGATCGTATGTCTAAAGCAGAAAAAACTGAATATATTGCACAGTTTATCAGATATAACCGTTCATTAGCAAATTCAAGGATTTTTGCAAAATATATGGAAGAATGTCCTGAATTAGCAGGTAGAGTTGAAACATTGCTTGCAGCATCTTCAAATTATGCAGAAATGGATGCAAAACAGAGAACTGATTTTAATGAAGCAAAAGTAAAAGCTGCAAATTCTGATAATCAGTATTTAAAAGAAACTGGTATAAATTCTGCAAATACTGTATCTTATGTATTAGCAAAACCAGAATATAGCAGTGCAAAATTTGATGAAATGAAGTTAGAAAACGCTGAATCTAACGCCCAAATCAATGATACAGAAGTTTTGAAAAATACAACTTCAGCCAACGCAACTATTCACGATGCGGAAACTGCAGTAAAAGCCCAATCTTATATTATTAATAGTGACTATTTTAATGATGAAGTTGCTATAGATACAGCAAATAAGACAAAAGATTTTGTAAAAGGTGCGCAAGCAAGAGTTTTGAATATGACTACTGATAAAAATGCTGCAGCAACTAAATATGTTGCAGAAAATGACATAATCAAAACTTTGCATGCAGATGCTCAAGCAGAAGCTTTTGATGGAACATATAACAGTATCAATAAACATTTTAAAGGTGCAGAAGCCGATAAATATTCACAATCATTAACTTCTCAAATAAAAGGTCTTGATGCAAAAGCTCAGGTTGAAGTATATAATTCTGTATCAGGTTCCAGAAATGCCACAAATTCGGTAAATAATTTTACAAATCCGATTCAGTATCAAGGTGTCAAAAACTTGTCTGAGAACACTCAACAAGTATACAATTACTTATCTATGCTTTCTAGTGATGGAAAACCTATATCTAGAGATGTTGTGGTAAAAATGTTTCAAAAATTGGAATTAAATGAACAAAGAGATTTTTTGAAAAGTTTGTCTCCTCAACAGGTTGCACAAATCCCAATATCTGTTTGTAATTCATTCCCTGAATTGATTGAAACTTTTGTTGATATGGGTAAAGGCGTTGAAATTATTCAGCAATGCAATATTGGAACAGGTAACAAAACAATTCAATTAATGGCTAAAAGTAAAGGCTCTGCAAAAAAACAATTTAATGATTGGGCTGCAAATCATACTGATAGGTTAGCAAAATGTACCTATGATGCTATGGTTGAATCCGGTGCAATTAAGATAAATAAAAATAAAGCTTTTACTTACAAAGGTTAATTCATAAACAAGGACGTATTCTCGCATAAATCAGGTAAGAATTTGTAGGAAAGCAAGCCTCTGAATATTTTCAGAGGTTTGTATTAGTGCGGTACTTGATTTTTGACTATTTTTATATTCTAATGAAAATACAGTGATGCGAAAGCGTTGCGAGTCCAATTGAAAGAAGACAATTTCAAATTGCCTGAAAAAAATATAAAATTAGCGAAATATGCAGGTTTTTGCTACGGTGTAAAAAGAGCCGTCGAAACCGTTAAAAAATTAAAAGCCGAAAACCCAAACAAAAATGTGTTTGTTCTTGGGGAACTTATTCATAATACACAGGTTATTCATGAACTTGAGAAATTAGGAATTAAAACTTTGACCGAAATTCCTGAGCATGGTGATGGAATTTGTGTTATCAGAAGTCATGGTGAAAGTCCTGAAGTTATTGAAAAGATTAAACAAGCCGGATTTGAACCGGTTGATTTGACGTGTCTTGACGTTAAAAAAGTTCAACAAAAAGCTATTGAACTTGCAAAAGACGGGGATTTTGTTGTGGTTGTCGGGAAATCAGAGCACCCTGAAGTTATTGCAATTAAAGCAAATGCCAAATTATATAGTGACAATGTTGTTGTTGCTGCATCAGTTGAACAATTAAAGAAATATGAGTCACAAATCAAGGCACATAAGCGTGTTGGGGTTGTAGTTCAGACAACGCAAAGAATAACAACATTGACAAGCATTGTTGACTACTTGATTTCAGTTGCAAAAGAAGTTCACGTTGCAAATACGATTTGTAAAAGTACATCAATGCGTCAATCAGAGGCTAAGGAACTTGCTAAAGAAAGCGATTTGGTAATTGTTGTAGGTTCTAAAAAGAGTGCAAACACAACTCATTTGGCAGAAATTTTAAAAGATATCACAAAGACAATTCATATTGAAAACGATGATGAATTGTCTTTGTACCGTGACTTAATTGAAAAGTCGCAAAATATTTCAATAACCGCAGGAGCATCGACTCCGCAGAGTGTAATTGAAAGGGTAATAAAGACGTTAAGACAATAGGGCTATAAGATGATAAGTTCTTATCAAAATATATTTTGAGCGGAGCGAACGGAATGTACTTATCGTCCTAACGTCATATCAATTTAAATACTTAATTATAAAACAAGTAGGTTGGGCATACCTGCCCAACACAGCTCACAAAAACATTAAAATAAAATATACCAAGAAAGGAAAATATAAATGACACAAACATTAGACAAAATGGATGAATTTGAAAGATTGTTAGAAGAATCTTTCTCAAAATCTTATTCTGTAGCTGATATCGTGGAAGGTACAGTTTTGAAAAAAGAAAACGAAGGATATTTGGTTAGTGTAAAAGGAGCTAAAACAGAAGCTTTCTTGCCTAACAAAGAAATTTCTTCATCTGCAGAAAATACAGAAACTTTAGAAATCGGAGACGAAAGAGAATTCTACGTATTGAAAGAAGAAAATGATGAAGATGGCATGGTTCTTTCACTTAAAAGACTTGCTTATGCTCAAGCTTGGGCTCAACTTAATGATGCCAAAGTTCAAGGTGACACAATCCTTGCAAAAGTTGTTTCAATCGTTAAAGGTGGCGTATTGGTTGATGTTGCAGATTTGAAAGGTTTCATCCCTTCTTCTCAATTGAGAACAGGAACTCCATTTGACGGTTTGATTGATACAAAAATTGAAGTTAAAGTTTTGGAAGCAGATCCTAAGAAAAATAAGCTTATCTTATCTCAAAGACAGGCTGTTGCAGAACAAAGAGATCAAGTTGTTGACAATATTTTGTCAGAACTAGAAGAAGGTCAAGTTGTTAAAGGTGAAGTTGTAAGAATTGCAGACTTTGGTGCTTTCGTTGACATCAACGGTATTGATGGTTTGTTACCAATCTCTGAAATTTCTTGGTCAAGAATTAAACACCCGTCTGACGTGATTTCTTTAGGAGAAACTATTGAAGTTAAAATTATTAAAATCGATAACGAATTGAAGAGAATTTCATTGTCATTAAAAAGAATGGGTGAAGATCCATGGCAGCAGATTGAAGGTCAATTTGAAGAAGGTCAGGTAATCAAAGGAACAGTTAATAAAGTAACAGGTTTTGGTGCATTTATTAATATCTTCCCGGGTGTTGAAGCTTTATTGCCTGTTTCAGAAATGAGTGATGAAAATGTTAATCCATTCAATACATTCAAAGTCGGCGACAGTGTAGAAGTATTGATTAAAAAATTCACACCTCAAGAACACAGAATTGCATTGAGCATCAAAGATATTAACAAAGACGCTGAATAGTCAATTTTTTAGATAAAAAACCGTCCTTTAAGAAGGACGGTTTTTTGTTGAAAATTTTTCAAAAATTTGTTATAATCAGAATGTAACGGATAAAAAAGAGGTATATTTTATGTTTAAGAAGAGATTTTTAAATGCCGTCGGGGGGGGGGCTATCACGATAAGTCGTTAAAATACTTTGGTGGTGTGTGTTTTGAGATGTACAGATGCCAAGATGCAAAGAGGCATAGTCTTTTAAGGTTTGAGTTATTTAAGAAGATAGATAAGTTTTTAAGTTTAAATTT
>OGOP01000900.1_pt1 | contig 23683 bp, 21 predicted proteins | sample 1552591 | NCBI WGS metagenome assembly OGOP01 (sample SAMEA2580120, study PRJEB22360) | human gut metagenome | biome: human gut; feature: human-associated habitat; material: faeces | place: Denmark | collected 2008/2010 | reverse complement strand
AATTTCTTTCTTAAACTCCACTGGATTAATGTTAATACTAAAATAATAAAGAACAAAACATAGGCAATTGCAGAGGCTTTTCCTACGTTGAAATATTCAAAAGCATTTTTATAAATTGCATAGACTAAGACGTTTGTACTGTCTAAAGGTCCACCCTGCGTCATTAAATATATCAAGTCAAACACTTGAAAAGAACTTATTGCGGTAATAATTACTACAAAAAATATTGATGGAGAAAGCATTGGAATTGTAACGTTTTTGAAAGTTTGAAAAGGTGTTGCACCATCGATTTTGGAAGCCTCGAAAATGCTTTGAGAAATTCCTGATAACGCAGATAAAAATATTATCATATTATATCCGATTAATTTCCAAACAGAAACCATAATCAACGCAGGCATTGCAAAGTGAGTGTCATATAACCAATTTATATGTAAATGTAAAATATGATTTAAAAGCCCAATGTTCGGATCAAAAATCCACTCCCAAACAACCCCAATTACAATCATTGGAGTAATAAACGGTAAAAAATATGCAGTTTTGTAAAATTCTGAACCTCTTATTTTGGAATTTAAAATGCATGCCAAAATAAGTGGAATTATAACACCAAAAATAGAAGTAGATAGCGCAAATACAACTGTATTCCAAAATATTTTATAAAATAAAGGTTCTGTAAAAATTTCTTTATAATTACTGAAACCTACAAAAGGCTTATTAGGGCTCATACCATCCCATTTTGTAAAGGACATAGGAAAGCCTAAGTCCAAACGAACAAATAACCGGAATTACGATAAAAATAAGTGTCCCTAATAATGCAGGTAAAATAAATATCCACCCAGCAAAACGTTCATTATTAAATATATTTGATAATAGATTTTGAAATTTCATAGTTTATGTTATTATTTTATCATAAGAAATATGATTAGGGAGTAATAACATGAAAAAATATGAACACGCATTTGGTAAAAATGATATTAGAGGTATTTACGGCGAAGATATTACAGAAGAGTTGTTTTATAATACGGGTAGAGGTTTTGTTGAATGGTTGAAAGCCCAATCTGGTAAAAAAGAAACTGATATGTGGGTTACTATTACGCGTGATGCTAGGTTGCATTCTCCAGTATTGGAAAAAGCTTTGTCTGATGGTATAACATCAACAGGAGCAAATGTAATTAATCTTGGACTCGCACCTACTCCAATTGGTTATTACTCAGAAGTTGTAGGAGTTGAAGGATATAACGTTATTGCTGCAGCTATTATTACAGCAAGTCATAACCCTAAAGAATATAACGGTTTAAAAATGACTTATAACAAACGAACTTTAACTGAAAGTCAGATTCGAGAAGTTCGTGATATTACATTTAAAAATTGGTTAAACAATCCTGAAACTTCTGCAGAAAATACACTCAAAATGACTGGTAAAGTTGAAGAAAAGAACATTATTCCAGACTATATAAAAGATATGGAAGAACGTTTCGGAAAGATTGGTGAAGGAGTTAAGGTCGTTGTAGACAGCGCAAACGCAACAGGTGGAGTTGTAGGTCCTGAATTATATAAAAAATTAGGCTGTGAGGTTGTTGAATTATTCTCAGAACCGGACGGAAACTTCCCAAACCATCATCCAAACCCAAGTGTTGAAAAAACTCTTGATACATTAAAAGAAGTTGTTACAAAAGAGCACGCTGATATTGGCATAGCTTATGACGGAGATAGTGACAGAATTGGGATTGTTGATTCAGAGGGCAGATTTTTAACCGGAGACAAGTTGTTATTAATTTATGCTCAAGATTTGATTGAAAAATGCAAAGCTAAAAATATTGTTCCGACTGTTGTAAGCGAAGTAAAATGTTCTCAAGTCCTATTTGATACTATTGACAAATTAGGTGGACACGCCGTTATGTGTAAAACCGGTCATGGCTACATTAAAGATAAAATGAAGGAAACAAATGCCCTATTAGCTGGAGAAATGAGTGGCCATACGTTCTTTAAGGATAGGTACTACGGCTTCGATGATGCTGTTTATGCCGGTTGTAGAATTATTGAAATTATTGCAAAACACAAAAAATTAAATCCTGAATTTAAAATTTCTGATATGTTAAAAGCTTTTGATGAAGTATATTCTTCTCCGGAAGTAAGGTACCCTTGTCCAAACGAACTAAAAAAATCTACTTTGGAAAAAGTTCAGACAATGGTTGAATCTGATAAAAATATTTTTGGTTCTCCGATAAAAGATATTATTACTCTTGATGGGATGAGAATTGTTTTTGATGGTGGCTTTGCACTAATTCGACAAAGCAATACTGAACCTGTATTTACATTAAGATTTGAAGCAAAAACAAAAGACGAATGCGAACGTTTCAAATCTTGTATGATAAAAATTTTAGAAAAAATTCTAAAATAAATCAAAAGCCCTTCTTTTAAAGAGGGGCTTTTGATTTTAAAATTTTAAAAGCTCGTAAGGCTCAACATCAAGTGCTTTTGCAATAAGTCTAATTCGCGAAAGCGGATCAACGCAACGGTTGGAAAATTCCAAAAGATTATCCGATAACTGTAAAATGAATACTTGCAATTTGTTTTTTTTTTGTTATTATAAGAGCTGTCAGAAAAGTTACATGCGAATACTTTACCATAGGCTTTAATTAGCTTTATTTTGGTATATTCGTTAATTGAATAATTTAATGAGATTCTTCGGCATTTGTCGTTCTGAGCCTGTAAAGCGGAGAATCTCTCAAAAAGCCTCAGAATGACACTTACATTATGAAAGGTAAAATCAATGGATTTAGAAAACAAAGAAGAAATGACAGCAGTAGAAGAAACTAAAGCTGAAACAGTTGAAACAACTGAAGAAGCTCCTGCTGAAGAAAAACATTCACGCAGACGTGGACGTGGTAAAAAGAAAATTGAAACAACAGAAGAAAAACCTCAATCTGAATGGATTGAACGTGTTGTTCAAATTAGCCGTGTAACAAAAGTTGTTAAAGGTGGTAAAAAATTAAGCTTCAGAGCAATCGTTATCGTTGGTAACAAAAAAGGTCAAGTTGGCGTTGGTTGTGCAAAAGCTGCTGAAGTTATTATTGCTATCCAAAAAGCTATTGCTGATGGTAGAAAAAATCTTATCAATGTTCCTATTTTCAAAACAACTATTCCACACCCAATCACAGGAAGATCTGGTGCTGGTGCTGTAATGCTTAAACCTGCTTCTCAAGGTACTGGTATTATTGCAGGTGGTGCTGTTCGTTTAGTTCTTGAACTTGCTGGTATCGAAAACATTCTTGCAAAATCATTGGGTTCAAAAGCTCCTCTAAACGCTGCTAACGCAACATTAGATGCTTTGAAAGCTTTAACTCCATTCAAAGAAGTTGCTGAAAAACGTGGCTTAACAATGGCAGAATTATTAAATTAATCTATTAGGTAATTGATTAATAAAAATTGACAGATAAGATTTATTTGTGCGAAGCACGTAATGAACTTAACGTCCTATCGACTTAATGTCTTATCGTCTTTATAGAATTAAATATAGTAAAGGACAAAATAAAATGGCAAAAACTGAATTAAAACAAATAAAAATTAAACTTGTAAAAAGCCTTATTGGAGCTTCTGAAGCTCAACGCAAGGTTGTTGCAGGTTTGGGTTTGAAAAAACAAAACCAAGTTGTTGAACACTTCAACAGCGCAACAATTTTAGGTATGGTTAACAAAGTTCCTCACCTAGTTCAAATTGTTGATTAGTAAGTGAAAAGTGAAAGGTGAGAAATGAAAAGTCCGAAACTTGTGCTATCGCACGAAAGTTGTTTCCTAACGAAATGAACTAAATGGCCTTTTCACATTTCACGTCTCTCTTTTTATTAAATTGCGTATAACGACATTGTCGTGACAGCGAAAGCGAGTAAGCGGCGTTAAGCCAAATTAAATTGAAAGGAATAAAAATGACAATTACATTAGAAGATTTAAGACCTGCAGAAGGCGCAACACATAAATCAAAAAGAGTTGGTAGAGGACGTTCATCAGGACATGGTAAAACATCTTGTCGTGGACATAACGGTGAAGGACAACGTTCTGGAAACTCTGCTAAAAGAGGTTTTGAAGGTGGTCAAATGCCTGGTTACAGACAAATGCCAAAATTAAAAGGCTTCAAACTTATCAACCAATTGAAATACGCTGAAATCAATGTTGGCAGAATTGCTCAATATGGCATGAAAGAAGTTTCTTTGGAAATTCTAAAAGAAGCTGGCAGAGTACATCCAACTTGCGTTGGTTTAAGGGTTTTAGGTAACGGTGAATTGAAAGATGCTATCACAGTAAAAGCTTGTTACGTAACACCATCAGCTAAAGAAAAAATCGAAAAAGCAGGCGGAAAGGTTGAGTTAGTATAATGGCACCACAAATGAAAATGCCTACAACTGATGATTTGATGTCTATGTGGAATGCATCAGGATTAAAACAGAAAATTATTTTTACGTTCCTGATGATTGCTGCATTTAGATTTGGAGTTCAAATGCCTTTGTTTGGTATAAACAACCAAATCTTCTCAAACATTGCTCAAGGGAATAATATTATTGGTTTCCTTGATTTGTTCTCAGGCGGTGCTTTGGGTAAGGTTTCAATATTTGCATTAGGTATTGGACCTTATATCACTTCATCAATTATTATCCAACTTGTTTCTGTAGTTATTCCTTCACTGGAAAAATTACAAAAAGAAGAAGGAGAAGCAGGAAGACGAAAATTGTCACAGTATACAAGAGTTTTTACTGTTGTATTAGCTGTATTTCAATCATTAATCTTCATGCTATATTTACATCACCTACCAGGAGCTGTATTGCCGAATGTTAATCCAATAATGTTCTTTATTAGTTCGATTGTTGTATTAACAGCTGGCTCAGTTCTTGTTATGTGGATTTCAGAACTTATGACAGAAAAAGGTATTGGTAATGGTGGTTCTCTAATTATCTTTATTGGTATCTTGTCTGGTATTCCAATTTATGCATCAAGAACAGCGCAAGTTGTGGCGAATAATTCAATGATGCAAATGGGATTGGCTGTATTGCTTCTAATTTTCTTCGCAGCAATGGTTTTCATTGTAATTATGCAAGAAGCTGTTAGAAAAGTTATTATTGTTAACCCTAAAAGACAAGTTGGAAACAAAGTTTACGGTGGAATGAATTCTTATATTCCGTTCAAACTTAATCCGGGTGGTGTAATGCCAATTATCTTTGCGATTGCAATTTTGCTTTTCCCATCAACTATATTAAGTTTGGTTGGACAAGCTAATTTCAAAAGTGAGACTGTAAAAACATTAGTAGTTCACTTGACACAAGTATTGAGTCCGGATGGAATTACTTATTATGTTTTGTATTTCTTATTGATTTTTGCATTAACATTCTTCTATGCATCAATCATGCCGAATATGCAACCAAAAGATATTGCTGACAACTTGAAAAAATATGGATCATCAATTCCTGGTGTAAAACCAGGTAGACCAACAGCAGAAGCTTTGGATAAAATCTTAACTAAGACTACATTTATCGGAGCTTTGGGACTTGGGATTATTGCTCTTGTTCCATCCCTTGCAAGTTATGCTACAAACATTAAGACTATACAAGGTATCGGTGCAACTTCATTAATCATCATGGTTGGTGTAGCTCTTGACTTGATTAATCAGGTTAGAACTCATCTGTTGGCAAGAAATTACGAATCATTCCTTAAAGAGTAGGTGTGTTACACGAGCATTAGTTGAGAGTGGTTAGCAAAAACAAAAAATAAAATAGTCCCTAGTACTTAGGGACTATTTTTTATATTTATTTTTAATTAATTTGTTGAATGATTTGGGAAGAAAAAATTTGTATTATATAAATGTAAATCCTCAACTCTTCTGATTGCTCAGTATTCAGCTCCTCGGTAAATAGAGGAGCTTTTCTTTTCTTAACATATCGACAAAATACAAAATATATTGTATAATCGCACTAAGAGAGGATTATTATGAGAGAATTAATTGAAAAAGGGAAAAAAATTACTGTAGTACCATCTGATTTTAAATGTGCAAATAAAGGTCTTATTGTTGGCGTTGAGCCTAGATATTTCACAATAGAACTTGATTATGAACCACAAGGCTTATTGCGTCACAATTATTGCGAATTCTATACGCAAACTAATCATGGAACACTTTATTTTGATTCTTATCCAGAAACAATTGAAGGTAAGATAGTTAAAATTGCAACACCAGCTAAACATAGGTTTTTGCAAAGACGTCAATACACACGTATTAAATTTGTTTACGACCTTGATTTGAGATGTGGAGATGAAATCAAGAAGATTACAACTCTTGATATTTCTGCAGGTGGTATGAAATTTAAAACAAATGAAAACATAAATATTGAAGCAGAATTTAGTATTGTTCTCCCTTTGTCTGAAAAACAGTCTATTGAATGCAAATTCAGCCCAATTAGAATTGAAAAAAACGAAAATGGCGGCTACACAGTTTCTGGCAGATATGATTTCAATAACAGTGTAGACAAAATGACTCTAATACAATTCTGCACAAAAAGAAGTATTGAAATAAAGAATAAGTAGGAACGTAGCTAATCTATGAGCCTTATACAGTTATTAAGAAAACAAAATCGGAAATACCTATTCACGACACCTTCCCATGGGCAAAAGTTTTTCATATTTAATAAGTTCAGAAATTTTTATAAATATGATATATCTGAAACTGAAGCACAAGACCCACAGACAGCGCTCTCACATGCCCAAGAAGTGGCCGCAAAGATTTACAAAACTAATAACACTTATTTTTTAACAAATGGCTCTACAAGCGGTATAATTACGGCTGTTTTAGCATGCACAAATAAAGACGATAAAGTTTTGCTATGGAGAAATTCACATCCCTGTCATTTGAATGCTGTAAAACTTGCAGGCTGTGAACCCGTTTTTTATGATTTACAAATCGACAAAGAATGGGGTGTGCCATATAAAACAACCACGGATTTGATAGATATAAAAGGGATTAAGGCTGTTATAGTGACTTCTCCAACCTATGAAGGTATAGTTTCTGATATAAAAGAATTAAAAAAGGTCTGTCAGGCAAATGGAGCTTATTTGATTGTTGATGAAGCGCATGGCGCTCTTTATCCGTTTTCCGACAAGTTGCCACAAAGTGCCGTAAATATAGCTGATTTTACAATCCAATCGTTGCATAAGACTGCAGGAGGACTAAATCCAACAGCACTTTTACATGTAAATTGTGATATTGATGCATCTAAAGCGCTTTCAATTATAAATACGACATCACCATCATATCCTCTACTAGCCTCAATTGAGGCAAATATAAATTACTTAAATTCTCAAAAAGGTCGCAAAAAGCTTGATGCACTTATAACGAATATTCAAAATATAAAAACAAATATAAAAAAATATACTAAAAAACACTTGAAAAAATATCCTTTTTGTACGAAAATGAAAATAAATATAGAAAAAGGGACATGTGTCCTGTTTTAAAAGTGAGACATATGTCATTGTAGAGATAACAAAGCCAATTTTAAAAAAGGAGGAAAAATAATATGAAGAAAAGAATTGCAGCTATGGTTCTTGCAGGTGCAATGGCACTTTCCCTTGCACCAGCTTACGGAGTGACAGAGGTGAAGGCTGAGGCTGGAGATATGAAGATCGCCATGGTAACTGACTCCGGTGATATTACAGACCAGAGCTTTAACCAGACCACTTACGAGGCATGTAAGGCGTGGTCCGAAGAGAATGGTTCTGAGTTCAACTATTATAAACCAGAGAGCGACTCTGATGAGGCACGTAACGCAAGTGTTGACCAGGCTGTAGCAGATGGAGCTAACGTGATCGTACTTCCGGGATATATGTTCGCAGCTACTATCGTAGAGCAGTCTGAGATGTATCCGGACGTGAAGTTTATTGCACCAGACGTAAGTGCAGGCGATATCTGTGAGAAGGGTGTTGGCGAAGGATACACCTACAATCCGGATGATTATGAAGTGACCGATTACTACAATGCAGACAATGTTTACTGCTGTACCTATCAGGAAGAGATCTCCGGATACATGGCTGGATATGCAGCTGTGAAGCTTGGATACAAGCATCTTGGATTCCTCGGCGGTATGTCTGTACCGGCTGTTACCCGTTTTGGATATGGATATGTTCAGGGCGTGGACGAAGCAGCCAAAGAGCTTGGAATCACAAGTGACGTTGAGCTTGAGTATGTATGCGGCGGACAGTTCTACGGCGATGCAGACATCACAGCTTACATGGATACCTGGTACGGAAGCAAGGGCGTTGAAGTTGTATTCGCATGCGGCGGTGGAATCTACACATCTGCAGCAGAAGCAGCAGCGAAGGTTGACGGCAAGGTAATCGGTGTTGACTCTGACCAGTCCGGAATCATCGGTGAGGACATCACTGTTACCTCCGCTATGAAGGGTCTTGCACCGACAGTAAAGACTGCACTTGATGCGATCAAGGATGGCAATTGGGAATCTGATTACGCTGGAAAGATCGACAACCTTGGTCTTGTATCTGAGAACCCGGAAGACAACTATGTACAGCTCCCAATGGAGACAACCCAGTGGGATGACAATTTCACTGTAGATGATTACAAAGATCTTGTAAAGAAATTATACAATGGCGAGATTGAAGTAAGCAGCGACATCACAGCAATGCCAGAGACTGAGATAACAGTAAATGATTACGGCAGCATCAAATAAGACAACCAACTACTCCGCATAGTAAATGCAATTATAAATCACGGGTAGGGTTCCGACAGGAAAGCAGACTGGTCTTAACATGAAGAATGGCCATGCAGTGATAAAAAGGGGAGTGAGCAGTGGCCACTTCCCTTTTTTGCGTAAGTGCCGTCATAACAAGACTTATATTACTGTTCGCTCGAGAGGGGTTTGTGAATGAAGTGATCAGTAACCGTTTTATCACTTGTGCGTTCTGTTTGTGAATCTGCCATGAAAAAAGGAGAAAGCGAAGATGAGTGAATATGCAATTGAAATGCTGGGAATAACCAAGCGTTTTCCCGGAATCATCGCAAATGATAATATCACACTTCAGTTGAAAAAAGGTGAAATCCACGCTCTGCTTGGCGAAAATGGAGCAGGTAAATCCACTCTGATGAGTGTTCTGTTCGGCCTGTATCAGCCGGAAGAGGGCGAGATCCACAAAGATGGAAAGAAAGTTGAGATCAAAGATCCAAACGATGCAAATGACCTGGGCATTGGAATGGTACATCAGCATTTCAAATTGGTAGAATGCTTCAGCGTTCTGGATAATATTATCCTTGGTGTTGAGACCACAAAAAACGGTTTCCTTCAGAAAGAGGGCGCGCGTAAAAAGGTTATGGCCCTTTCCGAAAAATATGGTCTTTCTGTAGATCCGGATGCCATTATCGAGGATACCACAGTAGGTATGCAGCAGAGAACCGAGATCCTGAAAATGCTTTACCGTGACAACGAGATCCTGATCTTTGATGAGCCTACCGCAGTACTTACTCCGCAGGAAATCCAGGAGCTTATGCAGATCATGAAAAATCTGGCAGCCGAGGGCAAAAGCATTCTGTTCATTACCCACAAGCTTGGTGAGATCATGCAGGTTGCAGACCGCTGTACCGTTCTTCGTAAGGGAAAATGCATCGGAACCGTAGACATCAGGGATACCAACCCGGAGAAGCTTTCCGCCATGATGGTTGGACGAGACGTAAACTTCGTTGTAGAGAAAGAAGAAGCAAAGCCCGGTGAAGTTGTTCTGGATATCAAGGATATGGTGGTTGCTTCCAAGCATCATAAGAATAACGCAGTCAACGGCGTTTCTCTTCAGGTCCACAGAGGTGAGATCGTATGTATCGCCGGAATCGACGGAAATGGCCAGACCGAATTTGTTTACGGACTTTCCGGTCTGGAGCCACTGAAGAGCGGCACCATTACTATGAATGGAAAAGACATTACTCACATGCCAATCCGTGAGCGCCTTACCTCCGGCATGAGCCATATCCCGGAAGACCGTCACAAACACGGCCTGGTACTTGATTATTCCCTGGAAGACAACATCGTCCTTCAGAGATATTTCGAACCACAGTTTACCAATAAATTGGGCTTTTTGAAACGCAAAGAGATTCGCAGATATGCCAACCGTCTGATCGAACAGTACGATATCCGTTCCGGTCAGGGTGCCATCACCAAGGCGAGATCCATGTCTGGTGGAAACCAGCAGAAAGCAATCATTGCCCGTGAGATTGACAAGAATCCGGAGCTTTTGATCGCAGTTCAGCCTACCCGTGGTCTGGATGTTGGAGCAATCGAGCATGTTCACAAACAGCTGGTACAGGCAAGGGATGCAGGCAAAGGCGTTCTTCTGATCAGCCTGGAGCTGGATGAGGTTATGAATGTATCAGACCGAATTCTGGTAATGTACGAAGGTGAAATCGTAGGAGAATTTGATCCGAAAAAAGTAACCGTAGAGGAACTTGGCCTTTATATGGCAGGATCGAAGAGAAAGGAGACGAAGAGCAATGAATAATGAATCCAAAAAGAAAGAAAGCATTCTGAGAAACAATGCGGTTCAGACCATCATTGCCTCTCTTTTATGCATTGTGATCGGTCTTCTCATCGGTTATCTGGTACTTCTTATTATCAATCCTGCAGGAGCTGCGGGTGCGATTACTGCAATTATCAAGAATTATTTTTACTATCCAAGCCAGAAGGCTATGATGAAGTATATGGGAACCACACTGGTAAAGGCTTCCGCACTTCTGATGTGTTCCCTGTCCGTTCTGTTTGCTTACAAGGTTGGACTTTTTAACATTGGAGCAGCAGGACAGTATGTAGTTGGAGCCGGAGCTTCTCTGTATTTTGCGTTGAAACTTGGCATGCCCTGGTATGCATGCATGATCGCAGCAATCGTGATCGCAGCCCTGGTAGGCGGCATCTCCGGTGCACTGAAGGCTTACTTCAATGTAAACGAGGTTATTTCCTGTATCATGCTGAACTGGATTTCCCTGTATGTGGTGAATATGATTCTTACCCAGGTGAAATCCGAGTCTACTCCATACACTGTAGATCTTTCCAGCGGCAATAAGAGTGCTCTTCTTCCCAACTGTGGACTGGACGAGATCTTTTCCGGAAACAAATTCGTATCCATCGGTCTTATTATTTCTGTGGTAATGGCAATCGTAGTGTGGGTACTTCTGGAAAAAACAAAATTCGGTTTTGAGCTTCGCGCAACAGGTATGAACAAAAATGCTGCAAAATACTGCGGCATGAAAGAGAAGAGAAATACCATTGTAACCATGATGATCGCTGGCGGTCTTGCAGGACTTGGTGCAGCTGTTTTCTATCTCAGCGGAATTGAGACCTGGATGGTTCAGCAGACAACCGTTCCGGGCATGGGCTTTAATGGAATCGCAGCAGCCTTCCTTGGCGGCCTTCATCCCATCGGAGCAATTTTTTCCTCTTATTTTATCCAGCACATTACAAGTGGTGGAAGCTATGTGGATAAGACCATGTATTGTGCACAGATCTCTGATCTGATCTCCGCGTTTATCATCTATCTGTGTGGATTTGTATTCTTCTTCAAACTCTGGTTAAACCGTTATCTCGATAAGAGAGATGAGAAAAAAGCTGCAAAAGGAGGAGAAAAATAATGTTATTATTGATTCAGTATACATTAATATTTGCTTCTGTATTGATTCTCGTAGCACTTGGCGGCTGTTTTTCCGAGCACAGCGGTGTCATCAACATTGGTCTTGAGGGAATTATGGTTATGGGTGCACTTGGCGGTGCCCTGATGATGAAATATCTTCCGGATTCCGCTCCGGCACCAGTTGTGATCCTTCTGGTGGTTCTGGCCAGTGTACTTGTGGGAATGATATTTTCCCTGCTCCTTGGTGTGGCTGCCATTCATTTCAATGCAGACCAGACACTGGTTGGTACGGCCCTGAATCTTCTTGGACCGGCTGCAGCTGTTGTTATCGTAAGAGCCATCAACATGGCAGAAAACCCAGACAACGTTTCTTCCACAGTTGCCTACAAGGTGGCTAAGAAAGCGTTCCTGATAAGAATTGGAAAATTTGAATTCAGCTGGTTCATGCTTTTTGCACTGCTGATCCTCCTTGCTTCTTATGTGGTACTTTATAAGACCAGATTTGGACTTCGTCTGATGGCATGTGGTGAGCATCCACAGGCAGCCGATTCGGTAGGTATCAATGTTTTTAAAATGCGTTACGCAGGCGTTTTGATCTCCGGCGCACTTGGCGGTCTTGGGGGACTGGTTTATATTACTGCCGGTGTAAGTGAGTGGAAATTTGAGAACGGAGTTGCTGGTTTTGGTTTCCTTGCACTTGCTGTTATGATCTTCGGACAGTGGAAGCCGGTAAACATCGGACTGGCAGCTCTTCTGTTCGGCCTTTTCCGTGCGCTGTCAAACGTATACACAGGATTTGATGCGCTGGTAGCCTTGAAGCTTCCCAGCACATTATACAACATGTTCCCATATATTATTTCCCTGATCGTTCTGGTGTTTGTATCCAAGAACTCCAGGGCGCCGAAGGCGGAAGGTATTCCGTACGATAAAGGACAGAGGTGACACTATGAAAAACTATTCTGAAGATGCCAGCAGGCAGTATCATATCCAGGTTGCAAAGGGGGAAGTTGGCCGGTATGTGATCATGCCGGGAGACCCGAAAAGGTGTGTGAAAATTGCCCAGTATTTTGACAACCCGGTTCTCATTGCAGACAACAGAGAATATATCACATATACAGGAACCTTGGACGGCGTGAAAGTCAGCGTGACATCCACCGGAATCGGCGGACCGTCTGCCTCCATTGCTATGGAAGAGCTTTCCCGGTGCGGCGCAGATACTTTTGTCCGCATTGGAACCTGCGGCGGTATGCAGCCTGAGGTAAAAAGCGGAGATATCGTAATTGCCACAGGTGCCATCCGTATGGAGGGAACCAGCCGGGAATATGCCCCCATAGAGTATCCGGCAGTAGCTAATCTGGACGTGACAAACGCCCTTGTGGCAGCTGCGAAAGAAAAAGGACTTTCCTGTCATACAGGTGTTGTCCAGTGCAAAGACGCTTTTTACGGACAGCATGAGCCTGAAGCAATGCCAGTTGGTTATGAGCTGCTCAACAAATGGGAGGCCTGGAAGAAAATGGGCTGTCTTGCTTCCGAGATGGAATCTGCAGCGCTTTTTATTGCAGCTGGCAAGCTTCGTGCCAGAGCTGGCTCCTGTTTCCTGGTGCTTGCAAATCAGGAAAGAGAGAAGCTGGGACTGGATAATCCGGTTGTGCATGATACAGATATGGCAATCCAGGTGGCTGTTGAAGCTGTGAGAAAGCTGATCCGGGAGGATTCGTCGAATTAAGACCGTGACATCGCAATCTGCACGCCCCACTTTGCGTTACATTTTGCCTGAATTCGGTTGCCGTAGCCCATTACGGCGCCCTCATCCGGGCGAAATCTCCCACAAATTGTGACGCACATATTGCAGTTACTTAATATTCGATGTACTAGACAATCAAATAAAGAACAGATATGAATCCTGCCAGTAAATTGCGATACAGTAATTTCGGGCAATATAAAGTGATAACAGAAATGAGGAAAATAAATGGACGTAAAAGAGATTTTAAAACATGTGGATCATACCCTTCTTCTCCAGCCATCTACCTGGGAAGAAATCAAACAGATTTGTGACGATGCGATGGAATACGGAACTGCATCCGTATGCATTCCGCCAAGCTATGTAAAACAGGCAGCAGAATACATGAATGGAAAAATGGCAGTGTGCACGGTTATCGGTTTCCCAAATGGCTACATGACAACAGCAACCAAGGAATTTGAAACAAAAGATGCTCTTGTAAATGGTGCTTCCGAAATCGATATGGTAATCAATATCGGCTGGCTGAAAGATCAGAAATATGACCTGATTGAGAACGAGATCCGCACCTTAAAAGCTGCATGCGGTGACAAAATCCTGAAAGTTATCATTGAAACCTGCTTCCTCACAGATGAGGAAAAAATTAAAATGTGCCAGATTGTAACAGAAGCAGGCGCAGATTATATTAAGACCTCTACCGGTTTTGGCGGTGCAGGTGCAACCTTTGCAGACATTGAGCTTTTCTCCAGACATATCGGACCAAATGTAAAGATGAAAGCAGCAGGCGGAATTTCTTCCCTGGAGGATGCAGAGAAGTTCCTTGCACTTGGTGCAGACCGACTGGGAACCAGCCGGATTATAAAGATTGTAAAGAATGAGAAAGCTACAGGATATTGATTTGTTTATTGACTGTAAAGGTGAACAGATGCTGTCCCTGGAATTGGTCAGATTATAACGACGCTCATTGAGAAGAGAGTGATGTTGTCGGAGACAATCAGAAAATGTTAATGAATAAGAAAGAGGTGTGAAAATGGAAAAAGAGATGATCAACCAGCTGATTGATACAGCAATCCACCAGCTGAAATATTCCTATACACCATATTCCAATTTTAAAGTAGGCGCAGCCCTCCTTGCAAAAAACGGGCAGGTTTACACAGGCTGCAACATTGAAAATGCCGGGTATACAGCCACAAACTGTGCGGAGCGTACCGCATTTTTCAAGGCAGTAAGCGAAGGGGTGAAGGATTTTCAGGCTATCTGTGTTGTCGGCGGTAAGGCTGGCGTGCTCACAGAATATGCAGCTCCCTGCGGCGTGTGCCGACAGGTCATGATGGAGTTTTGCAACCCGGAAACCTTCCAAGTCATTCTGGCGGTGGACAAAGAGCATTATGATGTGTATACACTAAAAGAACTCCTGCCGTTAGGCTTCGGACCTTCTAATCTGGCATGAAAGCTGCTGACTGGAGAATAGTATTATGAAGTATGCCGGAAAATGCCGAAACAGAGTGATCTGGCATTGAATCCGGCAGTTATAAAGCAGCATAAAGAATTGCAGGAGAAAAAATTATGACAATCGAACAATTAAAAGCACTACCCAAGGCAGAGCTTCACTGTCATCTGGACGGGTCTTTAAGCCGGGAGTTCATGGAGAGCCAGCTGGGAAGAAGGGTACAGCCGGAAGAGCTTAGCGTGTCTGATGACTGCACAAGCCTTGCAGAATACCTTGAGAAATTTTCTCTTCCGGGTCAGTGTATTATGGATGAAAAAGGGCTTGAGGCAGCTGGCTACGATGTACTTCGCACCATGAGCCAGGAAAATGTACGCTACGCAGAAATCCGTTTTGCACCTCTTCTTTCTGAGACCTCCGGAATGAACTGCCGTGCTGTGATCGAGGCAGTATTAAAAGGCCTTGAGCGGGGCAGAGCAGATTTTGGAACGGAGTTTGGTGTGATTACCTGTGCCATGCGTCATCACAGCCAGGAGGACAACAGCCGGATGATAAAAACAGCTCGTGAATATCTGGGCTATGGTGTGTGTGCAGCGGATCTGGCAGGTGCGGAAGCAGCATATCCCATGGCGCAGTTTATGGAGCTTTTTCAGAACATCCATAAGCTGGAGATGCCCTTTACCCTTCATGCAGGAGAGTGTGGAAGCGTACAGAACATTGTGGATGCTGTAAAAGCGGGAGCCGGCAGGATCGGACATGGAATCGCCATGCGAGGCCATTATAATATTCAAAAAGAGCTGGCTGACAGAGGCATTGGAATTGAAATGTGTCCTATCAGCAATCTTCAGACAAAAGCGGTAAACAGTCCGTCAGAATATCCCATCCGGGAATTTCTGAACACAGGATTGAAGGTTTCCATAAACACGGACAACCGTACAGTGAGCAACACAAGCCTTACCAAAGAGCTTCAGTTCATCCAGAACACGTATGGCATTCAGGAGGAAGAGATACGGCTGATGATGAAGAATGCAGTGGATACGGCATTTGCCACTGATGAGGTGAAAGAGAGATTGTATTCTGAACTGGGAATAAAAGGATAAAATATTGGAAACGAGGGATTTTATTTTGAAAAAATATGAAAGGATTTTCGTGATCGTTCTGGATTCTCTGGGAATCGGTGCCATGCCGGATTCAGAGAAATTCGGGGATGTGGGAGTGGATACATTCGGACATATTCTGGATAAAATGGGCTCCCTGGAAATACCAAATCTTAAGAAGCTTGGAATGTTAAATCTTCATCCGGCAGGAAATATGCAAGGTGTGGAGAAGCCGATTGGCCGTTACATGCGCGTAAGCGAAGCCAGCAATGGCAAGGATACCATGACCGGCCATTGGGAAATGATGGGAATTAAGACAGAGAAGCCGTTTAAGACTTTCACAGACACCGGCTTTCCGCCGGAGCTGATCGCGGAGCTGGAGAAGCGCTGCGGCAAGCGCGTGATTGGAAACAAGAGCGCCAGCGGAACGGAGATCATTGAAGAGCTTGGGGAGGAAGAAATCCATACAGGTGCCATGATCGTGTATACTTCAGCCGACTCTGTTCTTCAGATCTGCGGAAATGAGGAAACCTTTGATCTTCAGAATTTGTATCGCTGCTGCGAGATCGCAAGAGAAATTACACGGAAGGATGAATGGCGTGTAGGCCGTGTCATCGCCAGACCATACGTTGGCAAAAAGAAAGGTGAGTTCAGGCGAACAAGTAATCGTCATGACTATGCTTTGAAGCCAACAGGTCTGACTGCATTAAATGCGTTAAAGGATAATGGGCTGGATGTGATCGGTGTAGGGAAGATCAACGATATTTTCTGCGGCGAAGGAATCACAAAGACCTATCATTCTGACAGCTCCGTACACGGTATGGAGCAGACCATCCAGATCTGCAAAGAGGACTTCAGGGGACTTTGCTTTGTGAATCTGGTTGACTTCGATGCCCTGTGGGGACACAGACGAAATGTGGAAGGCTACGGCAAAGAAATCGAGAAGTTTGACAGGAATCTGGGCGTTCTTTTGGAAGAGCTTCGGGAGGATGACCTTCTTATTCTTACCGCAGACCACGGGAATGATCCCACCTATAGCGGCACTGACCATACCAGAGAGTATGTTCCCTTCCTGGCTTATTCCAAGACTATGAAAGAGGGTGGCCCCCTTGAAAACGAGGATACTTTTTCCGTTATTGGCGCATCAGTGGCAGATAATTTTGACGTGAAAATGCCGGAAGGAACTATCGGACATTCCATTCTTGAGAAATTATGCTAAAATAGAAAAGCAGCTGTTGGATAGCGGTTGTATATCCGGTGGATTGCTTGCTTTTGCGACAGAACCCGGATAGAAACAAATGATTTGCAGCACATGGCAGAAGATGAGGAAATCATATGAAACACACTTATTTACACGATGTACTTCCATTCCTTCGTGAACTGGAACGTGAGAAACAGAAACAATTTGAGGCTTATTTCCGTACTGCGCCATTATGGCTTATGGACCTGTTTCAGAGTGAGATAATGGAAGCCGGAACTACTTTTATCAGGGAAAATGAACCGGCAGATACGATTTTCTTTGTTGCCAGAGGAAGAGTAAAAGCTACAGATTACCGGATTTCCGGCATTGCCTATGATTTTATGAAGCCCATGAATCTCATTGCGCTTGGTGGTATGGAAGTGATCCTGGGACAGGATCCCTACCAGACCACCCTGCAGACAGAGACAGAGTGTATTGTTACCAAGCTTCCAAGAGCGCAGTATGAGAAATGGATTTATTCAGATACGGAAGCTTTTCGCATGGAGGCAAAGCTTACCTGTGCTTCCCTGTTGGAGGAAGAGCGGCGGAACCGTCTGTACCTGTTTTTGGAAGGGGCTGACAGATTAGCTGTACTTTTTTCGGAATGGTTTGAAAAATATAACAAAAATGACATTTTATGCATCGGCGAAAGCCGGCAGAATCTGGCAGATGAGACAGGCCTTTGCCTGAAAAGCATCAGCCGCGCCATCAAGAAGTTTCAGGCAGAACAGCTGATCGTGAAAAAAGGAAATCAGATCTGTATCGACAGGAAGCAGTACGAAAGGCTGAAGCGGACTGTGGATGAGAAAATCGGCAACGTATAAACGGAACACAAGACTATAGCAAAACGCATGGTATTGAAGGCTTTCTGTTTATATGAAAATAATGTTATAAGCTGTCCTAGCAATAAGCCGGATAGCTGCAGATAAAGGAGAAGGTGTACATGAGCGATTTATATCAGAAATTAGAGACTTGCCTTGCAAGTGTTAGAAAAAAGACAGATTTTAAACCGGAAGTGGCGCTGATCCTGGGATCCGGCCTTGGAGATTATGCAGATGAGATCCAGATCGAAACCACCATTGACTATACAGAGATTGAGGGCTTTCCAACCTCCACAGTTGCAGGCCACAAAGGCAGATTTGTATTTGGATATGTGAAAAATGTGCCGGTTGTGATCATGCAGGGAAGAGTGCATTACTATGAAGGCTATCCAATGACGGATGTAGTTCTTCCCACCAGATTGATGGGCATGATGGGGGCGAAGAAGCTGTTTCTTACAAATGCAGCCGGTGGAGTGAATCCGAATTTTAAACCAGGTGATTTTATGATGATCACCGATCACATTACCACAGGAATTCCAAGTCCGCTGATCGGACCGAACATTGAGGAGCTGGGATGCAGATTTCCGGATATGAGTGAGGTATACAGCAGACGTCTGAGAGAGGTGATCCGCGCCAGTGCAGAAAAATGCGGCATAGATCTCCAGGAGGGCGTATACGTGCAGTTTACAGGTCCTGCCTATGAAACTCCAGCTGAAGTGAGAATGGCGGCTATATGGGGCGGTGACGCAGTTGGAATGAGCACTGCATGTGAAGCAATGGCAGCCCGTCATATGGGAATTGAAGTGTGCGGAATTTCCTGTATCACCAACATGGCAGCTGGCATTTCGAAGCAGGAGCTGAACCACAAGGAGGTTCAGGAGACTGCAGACAGAGTGGCGAAATCTTTTAAAAAGCTGGTGACGGAAATCATAGCCGGTATGTAGCCGCGAGGAAGTGCGGGTTCCATAAGAGGCAGCGCAAACCAAAAGATATAACGTAACAAAGGAGAAAAGTTATAATATGGGAATTGTTGTAATCGGTGATGTTTTTATCGATGTGAAAGGTTATTCCACAGCACCATTTATTCCTGGAGGAAGAAATGCCGGTGTGATCCAGCAGATCCATGGCGGTGTAGGAAGAAATGTAGTGGAAGATATTGCCAATATAGAGTTGAAACCAACCTTTGTCAGTCTGGTAGATGACGACGCTATGGGGGATGATGTGATCCGCAAACTGGAGCGTCATAAAGTAGATACCAGATATATGCGTAAGGTAAAAAACGGCATGGGAACCTGGCTGGCTGTCTTTGACCAGGACGGAGATGTGGTGGCATCTATTTCCAAACGTCCGGACCACCGCCCTATAGAGCAGATTCTGGATGAACACGGAGATGAAATTTTCCAGGATGCGGACAGTGTTGTGATCGAGATCGATATTGACAAGGAAATTGTGAAGAAGACCTTTCACTATGCAGAGAAATACGGCAAAAAAGTATACGCTCTTGTATCGAATATGACCATTGCAATCGAAAGACGTGACTTCTTAAGGCGGACAGCCTGCTTTGTATGCAACCAGCAGGAAGCGGGCATCCTGTTTTCTGAGGATTACGGTGACCTGAAGCCTGAAGAGATGGCCCAGTGTCTGGCAAAAAGGATCCAATCCGCCCATATTCCCAAGATGGTGGTTACAATGGGAAGTGATGGTGCAGCTTATGCAGATCAGGAAGGAAACTGGGGCGTTTACCCAGCTATGAAGGTAGATGTGGTTGACACCACAGGCGCGGGAGATGCCTTTTTTGCAGGTGTATGCGTAGGCCTTACCTATGGAAAAACAATGAGAGAGGCATGTGCCATTGGTACCCGTCTTTCTTCAACTGTAATTTGTACCTCAGAGAACATTTGTCCGAGATTTATGCCGGAAGAATTTGATCTTGACAGGTAGGAGAAGAATATGGAAAGTCTTATTATAGGAATTGCCGGCGGCTCCGGCTCCGGTAAATCTACTTTTACAAACAGAATTAAAAAGCGTTTTGGAGATGACGTAGTAGTCCTTTATCACGACAATTATTACCGCAGACAGGATGGAATCCCTTTTGAGCAGCGTGTGACTGTGAATTACGACCATCCGGATTCCCTGGAGACAGAGCTTCTGGTGGAGCATCTGAAGCTTCTGAGGCAGGGGAAGGCTATTGACTGTCCGGTTTATGATTATTCCCAACATAACCGTTCCGACAAGATCCTTCATATCACCCCAAGTCCGGTGATCCTTGTGGAGGGAATCCTTCTTCTGGCAGATCCCAGAGTGCGTGAGCTCCTTGATATTAAGGTCTATGTGGAAGCTGACGCTGATGAGCGTATCCTTCGCCGGATTTCCCGTGATGTGGAAGAGCGGGGAAGAGACTTGAATGGAATTATTAAACAGTACTTAAATACAGTGAAACCCATGCATTACCTTTATGTAGAGCCCACGCGTTCCAAGGCTGATATTGTGATCAACAGCGGAAAGAATGACGTGGCGTTTGATCTGTTTGTTTCGAAAATCAGTATGGAATTGGAAAAACGGAAGCAAGGGTAATTACAGAAGATGTTTGTTGTAGGCTGTAAACATTGATGTGATGATGCGGCAGAATTAGCAAATGAAAGTTGCTGTTTACGAATTGGGTGAGAATCCCGGCATAAAGAATTTTTCTGCGAAATTGGTAGATGGCAACAGATAAAAAGATACAGGAGATCAGAATGTCACAGGAAAAAGAGAACAGACAGCATGAGAATGCGCAGAGTGTGCAGGAGGGGCAGCAGCCTCATAAGCGCAGAGTGCGCTACAAAGGCAGATACCCGAAGAAATTTGAGGAGAAATATAAAGAACTTCAGCCGGAGAAATACCAGGATACCATTCAGCATGTAATGCAAAAAGGGAATACCCCGGCAGGCATGCATATTTCTATTATGGTAAAAGAGATTATTGATTTTCTGGAGATCAAACCAGGACAGATTGGCTTTGATGCCACACTTGGCTACGGCGGTCATACAAAGGCCATGCTTCAGTGCCTGCAGGGACAGGGGCATATGTATGCCACTGACGTAGACCATGAGGAAGCAGCCAAGACAAAGAAAAGACTGGAAGATCTTGGCTTCGGTGAGGATATTCTGACCATTAAACTTCAGAATTTCTGTACTATTGATGAGATTGCAAAAGAAGCAGGCGTAAAACGTGTAGTTGCCCATATTCCGGAAGGTGTGGAAGTATGTGTGCGCCGGAATCAGGATACAGATTATGTATTTGTACAGAACTTCAACCGCCAGCCGGTAGAAGTCAAGTTGCCTGTAGAACAGTATCCGGTATGGCTTGGAAAATATGATGGCACTATAGATCGGTTCGGCACCGTGGTATTAAAAGGAAAGGCAGGAGAAAAGGAATGATTCAAGAGAGCATTGTAAAACTGGTACAGTATGGACTGGCAACCGGTCTGGTAGAAAAGGAAGACAAGCGTTATACTACGAATAAAATTCTGGAATTACTGCAGATGGATGCAATTGATGAAGAATATGTAAAACAGATCATGGAGTCTGACGGAGCAGATCGGAGTGTGGTAGGTCAACTGGAAAGCATTCTGGGAGATATCTGTGACTATGCATATGAACATGGTCTGATGGAAGAAAACAGTGTAGGTTATCGCGACCTGTTTGACACAAAAGTTATGAGTCTTTTGGTAGACCGTCCAAGCAATGTGATCCGTCGCTTCTGGGAATTGTATAAAGAAGATCCGGTAAAGGCTACCGATGCACATTACAAATTCAGTCAGGATACCGATTATATCCGTCGTTACCGTATCGCAAAAGACATGAAATGGGTAGCACCGACAGAATACGGTGATCTGGATATTACCATCAACCTGTCCAAACCGGAAAAAGATCCGAAAGCCATCGCAGCAGCAAAGCTGGCAAAACAGACATCATATCCAAAATGTCTGCTTTGCATGGAAAACGAAGGCTACGCAGGACGACTGAACCATCCGGCAAGACAGAACCACAGAATCATACCGGTAACCATCAACAACAGTGAGTGGGGATTCCAGTATTCTCCTTATGTATATTATAACGAGCATTGTATCGTATTCAATTCTCAGCATGTACCGATGAAGATCGAACGTGCGACATTTGCGAAATTGTTTGATTTTGTAAAACAATTCCCTCATTATTTTGTAGGTTCCAATGCAGACCTGCCGATCGTAGGCGGATCGATCCTGAGCCATGATCATTTTCAGGGTGGACATTATGAATTTGCCATGGCGAAAGCACCGGTGGAAAAAGAAGTAGTGATCCCGGGATTCGAAGATGTCAAAGCAGGCATCGTAAAATGGCCGATGTCCGTCATCCGTATAAGCGGTCCGGACACGGAGCGTCTGATCGAACTGGCAGACAAGATCCTGTTAAAGTGGAGAGGATACACTGACGAGGCAGCATTTATCTTCGCGGAAACCGACGGAGAACCACACAATACCATCACCCCGATCGCAAGAAAACGTGGTGATATGTATGAGATGGATCTGGTTTTGAGGAATAATATTACGACCGAAGAACATCCGCTGGGTGTTTATCATCCGCATGCGGAACTGCACCATATCAAGAAAGAAAACATCGGTCTGATTGAGGTTATGGGACTGGCAGTCTTACCGGCCCGCCTGAAAAATGAGATGGACGTACTGGCTGAGTACATTCTGGAAGGCAAAGACATTTCTTCAAATGAGAAGATTGAGAAACATGCAGCATGGGTTGCAGAATTCCTTCCGAAATATGACAAACTTGATAAAAACAACATTCAGGATGTTCTCAGAAAAGAAGTCGGCAATGTATTTGTCCATGTACTGGAGGATGCCGGCGTATATAAATGCACTGTAGAAGGCAGAGAGGCGTTTATGAGATTTATCAATAAATTATAAGGAATATTTTCAACCATAAGAAAACAGTGTTTACATAGCAGGATGACAAATCTGGTATTATTTACATATAAGCAGGCTGTAAAGGTCTGGTAATGTTTTTGAGTGATTGGGAATGCATAGAGAACGTCCCGCATATTGTATGTCGGGACGTTTTGCAAAATGGAGGTAAATATGTACAGAAAAAGACACAAAAGAGGAAAACGTCTGGCAAGTGTGTTTCTGACTGTGGCGATGATTACTGCCGCAGTTCCGGCACAGGCAGCAGAATTCAGCACTCCGGACAGTTTTGAACAGATTTTCAGTTCCGGTGAGGAAAATTCATACATTGCTGATAATGGGGATATTTTGTCGGCAGGTTCTGATCCGGAAGAAACGCCCGCACCAACAGTGACTCCTGTACCAGATGGCACACCAACACCATCTCCGGTGCCTACAGAGACTCCGACGCCATCAGTCACACCAGAACCATCAGTCATACCGACTCCGTCAGTTACACCGGGACCATCTTCGACACCGACCCCGTCGATTACGCCAACACCGACAATTAATCCGGAAAAAGAAATCATGCTCCGGTTTATAGATGGAGAGGGTAAGGAATGTGAACATCTGAGGACGGTAATGACATGGGGAGAATCCCTGATCCTGCCGAATGTACCGGATGAAAGTGCTCCGAATATGTGGAAACTGGAGAAAGATGAGAAGCTGGGAGATGCGATCAGTCTGAAGGGGGGAGATATCCTTACACTGAAG